>Ga0325414_1000027_pt1 | contig 74538 bp, 49 predicted proteins | sample PopdelMetagenome_8_FD_206183 | JGI IMG/M metagenome (GOLD analysis project Ga0325414, IMG submission 206183) | Populus deltoides microbial communities from Bellville, Georgia, United States - Leaf-PdKOR-R3 | ecosystem: Host-associated > Plants > Phyllosphere > Phylloplane/Leaf | place: USA... | reverse complement strand
CACAAAGGGAAGAAAAATATAAAACTATTCATTAATTTTATTGTATCTGTAGATTATTATCATAAAAAGGCAACAACCAGAGAAACTTGACAAGAAAAATTAAAGACTCAAATATAAAGACAACAACCATGGTATAATAAATGCTTCTTCAGCTCAAGAAAGCTGTCCACAGTCAGCAACAACAACAGGCTTAGAGGTCCTTCCATTAGAAGACCCAAACTTCTCTATAGCCTTCACAACATCCAGACCCTCCACTACTCTTCCAAACACCACGTGTTTTCCATCGAGCCATTCAGTCTTGGCTGTACAGACAAAGAACTGCGACCCGTTAGTCCCAGGCCCGGCATTGGCCATGGACAAAATCCCCGGCCCAGTATGTTTCTTTATAAAATTCTCGTCAGCAAATTTCGATCCGTAGATCGATTCCCCTCCGGTTCCATTCCCTGCAGTGAAATCTCCTCCTTGGCACATGAATCCAGGGATGACTCGATGGAAAGTCGAGCCTTTGTAGTGTAAAGGCTTGCCGCTTCGGCCTTTTCCCTTCTCTCCAGTGCAAAGAGCCCTGAAGTTCTCTGCGGTTCGTGGAGTTGTGTCGGCGAACAGTTCCATCACGATCCGGCCGGCTGGTTGGCCGCCGATTGTCATGTCGAAGTAGACTCTAGGGTTTGCCATTGAAAATATGTGGACTATGTTAGGTGAAGGTAGGGAGGGTTGGTTTTATAGAATATAGAGGAGGATGGGTTTCTAGATTCTAGTTTGGAGGTTTCATCTTGACCGCTTGTAGTGGACACGTGGATGGATATGATGGGTTTGGAAAAAAAAAAAACTCTTCTCGGGACTGCGTGTGGTTGACGCGAGAATCTTTAGATGTTAAAGCTAGTGTTTTAGAGAAAAAAGTTGTTTTTAAAGTATTTTTAATTTTAAAATATATTAAAATAATCTTTTTAAAATTTATGATTTATTATATATAATGGATCAAAATTATTGCAAAACATTCGTTTTCTTATCGTTCACAAAAAAAATTAACTTAAAAAAACAAAAAACTAACTTTTGTAAAAAAATTTGAACACGGTGTAATATTAAATAACTAACAGAGTAATAAAAGTTAGTTTTTAAAATGTTTTTTTATTTTAAAATATATTAAAGTAATATTTTAATTATTACAAAATATTTATTTATTTTTTTATAGTTCACGTAAACATTAACTAAAAAAGCCAATTTTTAAAAAAAATTACGGATTCAGTACAATATTAAATGGCTAATAAGATATCTAAAAACGTACTAAAAATTAGTTTTTAAAATGTTTTTTTAATTGAAATAATATTTTTTTAAATTAAATTTTTATATTAGCATATTAAAATATATAAAAAATTAAAATAATAAAATTCAAAAATTAACCAAAAAAATATTCCGAACTCAATGTCAGACAACACTAATAAGCGGTGACAGAGAACAACTGATAAGTGAGGTTCCTATCTTCCACGTGGCAGTATATTTATTTATTTATTTTATTCAGAGAGGGGCGGCCTGATTTTTAATTTTTTTTTCTTTCCATCCAATTGTCCATAGATGGCAATTGGGCCGACATGCGTACCTTGTCCCACAACGTCTCCACTGGACTGGTTTTTATTTATTTATTTATTTATTTATACCAAGTAGCCTCGGTAAAGATTTTCTTAGTTGATATACATAATTAATTAGTAATTAGAATGATGAGAGTCGGGTTTAATATTCATCACTAGTAAGAGATTAATCTGATTATAATAATAAAAATAAACAATGCCAAAGGCGTCCTTTGAAGATCTCGTAGTTATGAAGATGGTGGGGTCTGTTTATGAAATATTTTTTTATGCATTTTGCAGTATATAAGCTTACGTGGTTATAAGTTAAAAAACAAATGTGGTTGGATATGGTTAGCTAGTTTTAGATATGTATTTGGTAAAAATTATGGTTGAGATTTATATCAAGTCAAAAATATATTTAAAATATTTGATAATTGTATGTTTGTGATTGCTTTTTAAAGTGTTTTATACTTTTTAAAAAGCATCAAAATGATCTAAAATACCAAAAAAATATTAATTTAAAGTAAAAAAAATAATAAAAATATTGAATTTTTATAAAAACGCTTTTGAAACGCAAAAACAAACAGTGTTTTACAAAACACAGTTAAAAAAAATGTAAAAATTGCTTCATGAAAACTGCATTTCAAACTCAATTTTTTAGTGGGTCTCACTGTATAAAACACAGTTTTTACAATTACCATACACCTTACTGTGTTTTTTGCATCGCAAACGCAAAAACATTTGCAAAACAAATGCACCCTTAATCTCTCTTTTTTTTTCTGAAATTCGAGATGTAAAATATAAATAAATTTTAAATCTAGTATTTGTTAAAAATTAGTTTTGATCGTTTCTTTGTATGGGATGTAAATAAATTTGAAACCTAGGTATTTGTTAAATAATTGAATTCGTAAATTTTTTATCCGTATTTGACTGACCTAGTTAAATAGATTGATATTAGTTTATTTATTTTTTATATATTTTTATAAGCGTTATTGATTTTTATTATATATAAATTTATTGAAATTATTATTAAAGAATAAGATTTAAAAAAAAAACAATTCAGAGTTTAAAGTTTAGCTTGGCCATAACTCAATAAATGCATGAGTAAAGAAGAAAGACCAAATTCGGAGTGCTCTAAAACATGCTTTTATAAAATATTTCTCTGAACTCCTAAACTTAATTTATTTATAAAAACTTGATTAATATAAAATCTTTTATAACTGAATGAAAAATAAGCTTAAAACAATAAAAAAATAATTTGCAATTATTAAAAGATGAAAATATTTTATGAGACTAACCTTGTCAATAAATCATGAGCCTCGACATCAATTAATTTCTTTCCTTTCCATTTCAGAACATATTTTTTGTATGTATTAAATATATAAAAAATATTTTTAAATATATTTCATTCATTTAACGAAATAAAAAAAAATATATGGAAAACATTTCTGGAAACAAGTTATTCTTCTAATTACAGTCAGTAAATGGGCTTTGTAAACCACAAAATGTCTGGGCCACGGGTCTGTGGCTCATGTGAACTGGGCTCCCGCCGAAAGACGTAGAAAACCAGTCAAACGATATCGAGCAGTCGAAGAGTGATTTTAGCAGAGGTTGATTCGGTCGAAGGATGATTAGGCATGTCCAATGATTAAGCCAAAAGGCAATGTTTCTCCATGTAATTTACTTAAAGACCGTTCTAAGAAAAGAAATTAACAATAACAATATAAACAATGACTAGTAATATAAAATGATCAGTCCAAATTCTGCTTTGATCATCACACAGCAACTATAAAAAAAAGCCGGCAACTCCTGCTGGAGTCAAATAGGCTATCTCAATCTCTGTTTCTTAATTTGACGTTGAAGTAATTGTCTTAATTCCCATGAATTTTCCTTGAGCGTAACTGTAAGAACTTTTCCCTGAAAAGATTGCACTCGTTTTTCTTTTCTCCCCTTCAAATGATTTGTTGTTATTGGTGTTGACAGACTACTGCATACCGTGTCAATGTCTGTGCCAAAGCTGCTTGCAATTTTTTGATGGGATGTTTGCATCTTGACGTTAAAGGTTATTTTCTCTGTCTAAAGTTGCTGTTTTTCTTTCTTCAAATACAGTCTCAACTCTGGAGTTAGGCGCCGAAGAAGTATTTTTATATGTTTGCTGTTGTTTTGAATCATAATGGCAGGAATTTTAGTTGATTGGGAATCTGTAAGCTGGGATTGTATCCTCAGAGATGGCAGGAAGCTACGGGTTTGCAATGGACCAAAAGGATATTGTGAGGTTATTGATTACCACAGTGGGAAGTTTCATACAAGATCGCCTGGTCAGTAAAGAGCAAAGAACCCAGCACAAAGAACAGTGTGCTGAGAGAATAGCAGCTGAAGATGGGAGCTGTGATAAAGATACCGAGGTTCTATACTCTGATCAAGCAGTATTAGCAAATTTGGATTGGGGTATTGAAGCCCTTGAAGAAGCCATCGACACCTCCAACACGGAGACTAAGCTGGCACGATTAGATCATGCAGAGAAGATGCTGCAAGTTTGTGCCATGTTGAACTCTCACCAAAGAACAGCTGGAGTCCCCAATTTCTATCTCTCTGCTTGGGCCCACCTCTACCTTTCGTACCTATGGAAATTGCGTAACAATACTGAGAATTCTGTTCTTCATGTCCTTGAGATGTTTATTGTTGATCCCTTCTTCTCAAGAATTGATTTTGCACCTGAACTCTGGAAAGATCTTTTTCTTCCGCATACGAGCTCTATTGTTGGATGGTATTCCGAGGCTAGACAGAGGCTTATGATGGAAGTAATTCCCGATTCTTCAGATTTGTCATTTACTGCTAACTTGGATCAGTTCTTCAATGAGTCTCTGATATATTCAATGAGGCCGGATCAGCTGGAAAAATTACAGAAGCTGGAGGAGCTTTACGGAGAATCCTTAGACGAGAATACACGGCTTTTTGCTAAATACTATAAGGATTGCATGAATTCGAATTCAACAGCAAGAAAGAAGATGGTTCCAATGTTGCCAATAGCAGAGCCTCCAGTGACTCCTCTGCATGAGGTTAGCCGGTCTATTCCTGACTATGTGAAATTTGGTCCCATCTTGCCTCATAGTGCTGGTTTCTCTCCAGTTCTTAGATATAAACATGCTGCGAGAGCAGAAAGCAGGTTAGCTTTACTCCAGCATTAAAAAAAGAAATTGTGTTATTCAGTCAGGACCATACGAGTAAAGCCATTTGCCTGTTCTGGTTCTTGTTTTATTGTATATCCACACTGAACTTTTTCTTATGTATTTAACTTGTTTATGTTATGATGGGTGCGGTTGTGATCAGATTGGGCATAATCTCGAGCCTCTCACCTAATTTAGAGGAGTCGTCTGCTACGTGTGATCCTCGAGTAAGACTGAGAACTATACTGCTACTGTTACATTGCCATGAACAATTGGTTTCCAAGCTACAGGTCTCCTGATGGCATGTAATACTACAGGCTTTAGCATATTGCTATAACCAAAGTTGTGTTCTTGTTTATTATGTCAGGAGGGCAAGCCTGAGGACAGAGGAAATGATTCTGATTGCGAGCCGAGTAATACTTATTTTGATTCTGAAGATAAAAATAACAAGTCAACAACTCTTCCCAGCATAAAATCAACCGAAAATAAGGACATTGGGGTGAGCAAACGGCCATCTAAAGCCAAGAGCCAAAAGCATTCTCCCAAAATATGCTCTCCTATGGATTCCCCAAGAATTTCACCAAAGATCATTTCTCCTAATTCAGTTGTCCAATCTAAAAGAGAACTCAAAACAATATTACGGATTCTTTCATGCCGTGCTATGGATTCTGCTATTGCTACCTCTTTACCTGATTCTCCACGCATGAGCAAGGAACACAGCAGTAGCTCACCAGACTCGGATGGTGAGGTGATAGTAAGTCATCGCCTACCTTTTTACCTGATGTCTTTGCCTATATGTCCGTGCATGAGCAAGTTGGAAAATAGGAATGTTTGATTGACTGAATAGTATTTTTTTCAATTCAGGGTCTGCTAAGAAATGTCAGGAAGAACCGTGATCGAACAAGGAGAATGAGTTGTGACAACGTGAGCGGCCAAATATTCGAGAATAGGTACCTAAAAATTTCTCCCTTTCATTTACTTTTCTTTGGGCTAAGGTTTACAGTATTGAAAGACTTTTTGTCTTTTGATTATCAGTCAGCTCTCTCATTCAGAGTGATGAAGGAAGAGAGAGCTGTATTTCACTGCCTACATCTGAGAAGTTGACTCCCCGTTCAAGACCACGAAAAGATTTTGTTTGCCCTATCACAGGAAAGCTTTTGAATGACCCAGTTACCCTTGAAACCGGCCAGACCTATGAGAGAGAAGCAATTCAAGAATGGATAAAAAGAGGAAACACAGCATGCCCCATTACCCGCCAACCTCTCTCCGCAGATTCACTGCCCAAAACAAATTATGTTTTGAAGAGACTAATAACATATTGGAAAGAGCAGCATCCTGCGTTTGCTCAGGAATTTTCGTGCTCTGAAACACCAAGGAACTCATCCACAAGAGAGACTTCTTTGGTGTCTAATCCTAGAAGAACATTTTATTCTTACAGTCGTAACAGCACAGAAAGTCACACGCAGCAGAGGAGAAAACGATTTGTCCGAACAGCAGTATCCACATCACCAACCAGTGTAATTTCTCAAGCTACTATTGAAACAATCGTCAATGGGTTAAAACCTTATATTTCATGTCTCTGTACTTCAGAAAACTTAGAAGAAAGCGAAGCAGCAGTTTCAGCAGTAGCCAAATTGTGGAAAGACTCAAAGGGTGATCCTGCAGTTCTTACATATTTATCTGAGCCAACTTTTGTAAATGGGATTGTAGAAATACTATCAGCTTCTGTAAACAGCGATGCTCTTAAAACTTCAATTTACATTCTCTCTGAGCTAACATTTTTGGATGAAAGTGTTGGAGAGATTCTTACCAGTGTAGATTATGATTTTGCTTGCCTATCCGCTTTGTTAAAAAATGGGCTTGCTGAGGCTGTTGTTCTGATATACCAACTGAGGCCAGCATTTGCTCAGCTTTCGGCTCACAACTTTATACCCTCACTTGTCCAGTTAATCCAGAGTAAAAGTGAAGATTTGGATGATCTTCACTTTGCAATAGAGCCCAAGGATGCTGCTATAGCAGTGCTTGAACAGATACTTACTGGTGGGGATGAAAACAGCCGGTCTGTCAGTGCTTTTGCCGTTATTCATGCAAATGGAATTCCAGCGCTGGTCAAGTGTTTGGATAGAGTGGAAGGAAGGAGGTCAATTGTTTCAATACTTCTCTGTTGCATGCGTGCTGATAGAAGTTGGCGGAACTTGATAGAGCAAGTACAGTCGAACCATCTCCTGTGCTTGAATTATTTCTTTCAGGAAATAATAATGCGCGAGGCTTATGTATTGACTTCCTGTCTGAGCTAGTTCACTTAAGCAGGTACACATCCATTTAGAAGATCAAATATTCCCTTCTGTGATGTAATTTGAATGCTATTCATATTATCTCCCAGCAGCCAATAGCTGGATGGCTGAGGGTGAAAATGGGCTACTGCAGTGCCCTGCACTGGTTGATCTGACTTAGTGCTGCCACAACATTGAATAAGGAAAACTGCAATGTCAGTGCGAGAAGGGGGAGGGGGGTTTATATTCTTGTATGTAAAGGATATTGCTAGAAATCATTTTCTAAGCACGCTGATCTTACCTTTCACATCTCTACTTTTACTGAAGCCAGCCAAAGAAATCGAGTGAATGCTTTTAGACCTGGGATCTTGATTCTTCCATTGCTTCCGTTCACCATGTGTATAAAGATTTGTTTATTTTCTTCTTGGTCAGCATCATTTCCAATAACAACAATTGAATGTCCTTACTTTTCCATGGTGTTTCAGGAGGACAACCTGTAACCAGATCTTGCAGATAATTAAAGAAGAAGGAGCATTTAGTACCATGCACACCTTTCTTGTTTATCTCCAAATGGCTCCCATGGAGCACAAACCTTCCCTTGCCACTCTTCTTCTTCAGCTTGATCTCCTGGTTTGCTTTCAGTCCTTGACATCATTCGTTTACTTTCACAGCAAAACTTGAATATCTAACCTTGGTTTCTATGGGCTGAGTTTCCAGGCTGAGCCACGAAAGATGAGCATTTACAGGGAAGAAGCTGTAGAGGCGTTAATTGAGGCACTGCACAGAAAGGAATTCTCAAATTCTCAAATGATGGCTCTGGATGCTTTAGGATCTCTTTCTGCACGTATGACTTCATCTGGGGATCCTTACATGGAAACCTGGTTACTGAAGATTGCAGGGTTTGACCAACCTTACAATGCTTTGATGAAGGCAGAGAAGCTGACGAAGAATGAAAATGATTTAGCAGAAACAAATTTGGCCGAATCAATGGTTTACTTTTTTTTTTCTTTTGCAATTTGGTATGGAACAGGAACCCTCTTGTATTAAATTTGTTCAGATCCTGAGCCTTAGATGCTTTTATGCAGGAAGATGAAGAGAGAGCAGAAAGTTCTTGGGATAAAAGAGTAGCTTTTGTCCTTTGCAATCATGAAAAGGGCTCTATCTTTAAAGCTTTACAGGAATGCTTCAAGAGTAATTCCTTAGAGACTGCAAAGTCATGCCTTGTGATTTCCACATGGCTCATATACATGCTTTCAGTTCTTCCTGACACTGGTGTAAAAAGTGCTGCTCGTGAATCCTTGCTTGAGGAATTAATAAATGTCCTTCAATCATCTAGAAATATGGAAGACAAGATTTTGTCAACCCTTGCATTAAGAACTTTCGTAAGTGACCCAGGTAAGATTAGTGTAGCTAAGCATACTTACCAGTGGTTAAGAATAATTACTGACTCAAACATTCCTAATTCTTAGCTGCACTTGAAGCGTTTGGGAAGTATGCTAAATGCATCTACAGAACCTTGAGAAAACTTAAGAGAAGTTCACCAGTGGTCACTGATGTACTGAAATCTGTAATGAAAATGTCTTCTGTCAATGCAGTAAGTGGGAAACTACTTGTCTAATTGTCTTTAGCTTCTAGCATGCTATAAAAAACGAGCTCATTAACCATGTGTTCTGTATTATAGACAGAGTTGTGGAATTGTACCGAAGTGGTTGAGGTAGAATCATGTGTCAATGGCAAATTGCTGTCTTTGCTTCATTTGGAAGGTCGTGTTATTAGCAGCCATTCTGATGGAACCATAAAGGTACAATCTGCCAGATCCTTTTCCCTGTGCATCAACACAATTACCAGTTGCATAAGCATTAAAGATTACTTGATGAAGATAAGATAGAAATTTTGCAACTACGTAGTGCTCGTGCTTAGGTGTGGGATGCTGGAAAGAGGGTTCTAAGGTTAATTCAAGAAGTTCGTGAACATACAAAAGCTGTCACATGCCTGTATATTCCATCTTCAGGAGACAAATTGTACAGTGGTTCCTTGGACAAAACAATTCGGGTACTTCCATAACTTTTCTGCTTTATACTTGATTCTTAAATTACTTCGTGCCATGTATGAACATATCGTGTGTTGTATCAATGAACCCTTACTAATGTAATCCATCATTTTCCTGCGTAATTCGTTGCAGGTTTGGGCAATCAAACCTGAAGAAATTCATTGTATTCAGGTTCACGATGTGAAAGAGGCAGTTTACGAGCTGGCAGCTAATGATAAAGTTGCATGCTTTGTTTCTCAAGGACCAGGAGTCAAGGCAAGTTACACCAATTATCTTACAGCAACCGGAGCAAATCTGCAGTCTTTAGTAGTTAACAGAATCCGGTGACCTGAAAATTGTATTTTAACAGGTGTACAGCTGGTCAGATGTTCCAAAGCACATAAACTTCAACAGAACCGTGAAGTGCCTTGCCATGACAGGGGATATATTATATTGTGGTGCCTCTGGTTACAGTATCCAAGAGGTGGATCTGAGCAAATTCACGTCAACGACTTTCTACTCGGGAACAAGAAAAATGTTGGGGAAACAAAGTATTTATTCCCTACATATTCAAGATGGTCTTCTGTTTGCTGGTGGTTCAGCAGTTGATGGGACAGCAGGGAAGGTAATTAAGAAACTACAATTGTTCTGATTTCTTACAGCATATGCTTTGGAAGATCACTTATTTGGGCGAACAATTTCCACATATGGCAGGTATTTTGTCACACGAGCAAGGCTGTAACAGGATCCTTCCCAACTGGGTTCGACATTCTGCGGATTTCAGTCAACGGCGACTTCATATTCACGGCCACGAGAAGTGGGACCATTGAAGTTTGGTTGAGAGAAAGAGTTGCGAGGGTTGCTTCCATCAAAGCAGGCGGCGGAGGGCACACCAGAGTTACATGCTTGGCATCAGATATGGACGGAGGAATGCTTTATGCCGGTACTTCTGATGGCAAGATACAGGTAATAGACAAACTCACCATGACAGACCACCTTAAATAGTTCCTCTTAGATCATCCCTCATTTTCTCTGCTCTGTCTGCAGGCTTGGGCTTTGGACTAGTGGAATCTGCTATCAATATCCGTACAGATTATTTTCGGAAAACAAACATGTAATCAATTCATGTATACTTGTTTTCACTCTGTTCAAGCTCCATGTTGTCGCACCCAATTTCATATAGGTATTTTTTATTTTAAAATATATTTAAATAATTTTTTTTATTTTTTAAAATTTATTTTTAACATCTATATATTATTAAAACAATTTTAAAACAAAAAAAATCAAATTTAATTTTTTTAAAAAAAGCATTTAGATCTTACTCAAAAATTGGATTACAGAGTTCCAGCCTACCAGGATCAACTCACAAACCACCAAACAACCGCTAGTCAAAGTTTTTTATTAAAATGATACTTTTATAGGAATTATAATGGATATTCATGTTAATTTATTATCGGGTAAAAAGTTTAAACATTTATACAACTTTTAATATTGATATGATATCCATTAACCAACCTACATAATTCTATTATAGGTCCAAAAGATCCGTTCGGATCAATATTTATTGTATTTGGATGATCATTATCTATCAAGTTTTTTTTATAAAAAAGTCAAGATTTCACCGGCTCGAGATCAGATCTGATTCAACTAAAATTCAAACCAGGTCAGCTCTGGCTACGAGTTTTCTGGGTTAAAACTGCAAGGCTATGAGATTTGTCAAAGTTTGAGCATTACAGACAAAGGCAACAATGTAGTAAATGCATAACAATAATATAAATCAAGATTAAAAAAAACTCAGTGGTTAGCGAGCATTCAGTATGAGTAGGAGGTGATTAATCCTGTCATGAAATTAATCGGACAAATTCACATTTATCATCACGATGCTCGCTCCACTGCAGGAAAAATAAAAAGTAAAAAAATCTTTTTGAGGTGTTAAGAGAAGAGGAAGACGAAATCATCAGAAACATTGGATCTTTACATCAGTGTTGACACAAAGTGTCTCAGACGACCGTCGTGAGAAATTTACAATCCAGATTCATCACTTGATTTCACGATCAAAGAAAGCAATAGAAAAGCATGCAGACGCAAGAAGCATATAGAGAGGAAGGAAAGGAGACAAGAGTGAGAGGACAAACTCCGGTTTTTGTTAGTGGCGATGGCACGGCCGAACTATTGGAAGCCGCTGGAGCTGCAGCGGTTTATTTATAGGAGGCTGGACGTTTTGTTATTAGGGTTTTTATCTTTTTATGTTGACGATACTGTCCTGTTCTTTTGATTTCTATCATTCGAACTTTTTGAAGCGTATGGTCCACTGCTTGTTTAGCATTATTACCATCGGTGAAAACAGGGCCTTTTCCAAATGACGTGTTACGTCTCGATTGGGCTAGTTTTAAGGAGAATTTTAATTGACCTGTCGCATTTTGGTTGGTTTATATAACAAATTCCGTGAGTTTATTTTATGTTTGTATTTTTAAGATTTTTATGTGAAAAATAATTAGTTAACATAAATATTTTATAATAAAATATTTAATAAACAACAATTAATTTGCAATATCTTCTAATAATTTTAAATATTTTTTTTATCTTTATCATTATCAATCGACCGCTATCATTATTTTATTATTGTAACACATATCATTTTATATTGCCATCATGTTTTTTATATAATTAATTATCAAATATTTTAGAATGTCTTTCGTCTATAAAATATTCACACAGAACTCATGTTGAGCATCATCAAACTGAATTTCCAACCATGACTCATCTAAACAAAACACATTTTTAAAATTGATAGAAAAAATAATTTTGGCAAAGGATAAATTATTCGAGGTCAATTGATATATTTTTTTTATCAAAATAATCTCGTAAATTAACGGTGACATTTGTTTAGATTTTTTTTTAAATGTAGGAATTTATAAGGATTTTTTTTTTTGGCACAAAACAAATACATTGTATTTTACCAATCAAACACAAGTGGCCTTAGGTTTTTAGAGTGTGTTTGGTATTGCGGCAACTGTTGTGGTTGTAATTTGAAAAAAATTGTTTTATAAAAAGTACTTTTAGTTGAGGTTGGTTTAAAAAAATAGGTGTTTGGTTAAAACTGTGGTTGAAATTAAGGTTGAAGAAAAAGTAGTTTAATGTGTTTGGTTAAAAAAAATACTTTTCAAATTGAGGTTATAAAATAATTAAAAATATATATATTAATATTAATGATTTTTAATTTAAATATTATAGATTTAACTACTGTTATTACATCATGAAATAAATAATATTAATATCAAATATTTTTTATTATTCCATTAAACTATGTGCAATGTTATCACATACGAAATCCATCAAACAATGACTATATTTTTCATGGTTTTTAAGCGCGCAACAACAAAAACTGAATTTTTTGTTACGTCATTAAGCGATTTCCTTCTAATTTTTTGAATAGAACACAATAAAAATAAAAATAAAAACGGAATTTTTTTTAACTGGGCTGGACCGGGCAAAAACATAACTGGAATTGCGATCAAATTTCACAAATGCTACGTCATCATGCGATATCCTTCTAATTCATGTAGTGTTATTAAATAATATTAAATACTAGTTTTTCGAGTAAAACATATTTTTTTTAAAAAAAAAATCAACAATTTCATTACGTACAAAATTCATTCGGCAATAACTACAGTTTCTATGATTTATCATGCGTGCAATAAAATTAGATAAAATATTATTATGAATAAAATTGAGATTACAGTATGAGCAAATTTAATTCACCTTAGACTAATTTAAAAAAAAACAAAAAAAATATTGTTCATGTTCACGTGAATAATGTGAGTGCAATTAATTAACTATACTAGTTATTCGAGAAAAAAAAACTTAGAGTGCTGGTTTTTTTTTAAAAAAAATTACTATTCACTTAGTGACAGTGTGCAGTGGAGCATGGCTCCACTGTTGAAGTTCCTTTCCCATCACGAGAAGCAGCATTTTGCTGCTTCTCAAAACCTGCGGTCCAATCTCTAATTTTAGTGGGTCCTCCTAGCAAATCACATTTTATTTTCCTTAATCAAACACTGTTATGTGTGGCTGCGGGTGAACCTCACCCGCAGCCACACTCCCAAACACCCACTTAAAACTACGTTGCTTCTTTTTGATGTTATGTATTGTAAAAAATATGTTTTAGAAGTATTTTTTAATTTTAAAATAATTTTTTTTTATTATATTAATTTATCAAAATTATAGTTATTAAGCATGTTAGGCTGATAAGTTTACCCGTGGACTGGGTAACCTAAGCCCTAGTCAGGTCTGAACAATGCTAAATTTGGACATGCACATAACTAGAAGTTGATCAAATATAATTTATAAAAGATTTTTTTTAAAAAAATCAAAAACTAATCTACATAAATGTGATTTTTAGACGTGGAAGATATTTGCTTATACAGGTTTTCTATAAATAATTTTTTTCATTGACAAATAAAAAATCAATTCACAAAAACTACTAAAATAGTGGTTTTACTTTAAGGGCTAGAAACAAAAGATTCCCGTTACGTTACTTCACGTACAGAGATAGCAACCGAAAGTTTTTCTCTTATTCAATTTTATACACGATAGCCAATCATAATTTTTTTTTGGTTATTGATTTATATCAAAGTTAATTATATAAATATTAAAAAAAATTTTTAATATAGAATTAAAAGCTTTTTAATATATACTTCTTATTCACATGAAGAAAACGAATGTGAGATAATAATTTTATTTTTAAATATTTTAATTTAAAATGAGAAGAAAATATATTTTTAATGTAAGATTACAAATCTTTTAAAATAATTTTGAAATTTCATTATTTATAATATATATAACATATATTTAAATAGATTGTTTTTTAATTTTTTATGTGAAATGTTAAAATCTAAAATATTTTTTTAATTTTTTTATATTAATTATAGTTGATTCCAGTTAACCGTATAATCCAAAATGCCATTGTTGTTGGCTAACTTTTATTAAGTTTAATAATTAAGATTAAAATTATAAAAAATATTAATAAAAAAATACTTTTAAAAATATAAAAAATAAAAGTTAACGTACTCATAGACACTCGGTAAGAGTCACAGACCTGTCACCACCGTGTCCAGAAAGCCAGTTGGGCAGCAACGTATGCATTCAAAAGCAGGCGCACCACGTTAATAAAAAAAAAAGCAGGCGCACCACAGCATCGAGGAGCGAGTGACACCGTCCCGGCGATTTAATCCTCACAGGCCGCCCTCAATCAACGGCGGTGCAACTAGTTCACTAAAACCAACCCCCTAAACGATTGCCTGCAGAACCACCATGCCATTTAATGGATTCTCTCCTCTCATCTCGTCTCAACTCCAGTACCTCCTCAATCACTTCCCTCACACGATCCAGGTAAAAACTGCCTCAAAAATCTCTAACCCTATATATTCTTCAAAAAGCTAATCAAATCTTCAATCTGTGAAGTTTCAATTTAGGGTTTTGTCAATTCTCGACTTACTTAGCTTGCTTTGCAGATTGAGCAGGCTTGGTCAGGCACCAGGTACTTTCCTGGAAGTCTTGATCGATTCACATTGCTCATTCCATACTGTCTAGACTACATAAAATGTTAGTATCATTTTTTTTTATCAATTTGTTTAGTGTTTACTCATTTTTTTGTGGTCAGGGTTGATTTTGATCTCTAATTTATTTATTACAGGGGATATTATATACAATGCTGAATTTCCATTAGCTGCGCCGGATGTTATATTTGGTCCCGAGGATGATGGTTTCCATCCATTTCTTGTCGTAGGAAGAGAGGAAGGGGATTCGAGGCTCGTTAAGAACAGTTTGACTGATTGGAACAATAAAGATCCTTCACGGCTGTTGGCTCTCGTAATGGAATTGAGGTTGAGGACCTGAGTGGTTTAGGAGTTGGTGGTATTGTAACTTTTTTTGTGGTTGGTTGTGACTCAGTTCTTGATTTCTGTCTACCAGGGATAAATATAGGTCTTACCAGGAGAGACGCGTGGGAGAAGTTGATGATGATAGGTTGAAGTTTGAAATTAGTACTATTATATCTAGGGAGGTAATTTTTTGAATTACATTACATCTTTTATGTCTGTATCTCGTAGATGCTAATATCTTGACATTTGGGAAGGACAGCATGAGTAGTTACTTGTTTTATGTAGAAACGTTTACTGTGTTGTCACTTTGTTGTCCCTGCTTTTCTTTGTGCTCATGGTGATTATTTTTCTGCATGCCACTGAAACTTCAATCACTCTGCTGCAGGGAATTGAAATGCATATGAGTTCTGGTGTTGAAAAGGTATTTGTTGAAACAAAAATGTTTTTGTTTCGCTTAACTGGGTTATATGAGGTGATCAAATATTTCTACCTCTTAGGTTGGTGTTTAACAATATTGTTGGTTTTGATGCCTTTGAATTTTAGCGTAGCCAGGGGAGGTTAAATTTGCTGTGCCTTTAATGGACATGAATATAAATAAAATGGTGCTTGGATGCCCTTGGAGTCATCCACAAAAGATATACTTACAGGTTGGATGTTTCTTCTGTCATCCTTGTATTTATAGTTTCTCTTATATTGTTTTTCTTGTTTCCTTCTGTCTCAGTTATTCTCTCCTCATTCTTTTTATTTTGTATGACAGCTGCTATCGTTTCATGAGTAGTTTTTGATTGGTGCAGGTTATTTATCCTGTTGGTAGAAAGTATGCACCTGCTATTTCAGCACCTCGTCTGAAATTAATGTGCACTCCTGAGTTGAAAGCCCTGTTTTCTATTGATGAAGTCAAACTTCCTGCATGGTTGGATGGAATGTAAGCTATGCATAGAATTTTTGCTTCAAATGCTTTGCATATTTATATGTTGTGTTTTATGTGAACAACTGCATGAATTGTTTTTATTGTTTCTTATTTTTCAAAAAGGTGCATGGCTGAATATCTTCCCCACCTGGAAGAACTCCTTCAGAGACAGGTTAGCTCATTTCCTCCATCTTGTGATGCCTTTAGTTGAGACATTGCTCACAACCAGTTCTTCTAATAAAGGGTTTTTGTTCCCATTTTGTAGGTCTTAGAGGCAGTTACGTTAATTGATGTTAGAAGGCAGTTTATCGAGGCATTATCTCCAGTAATTGGAAGGCCGCTAGAAGCTGATCCAGTATGCATCCTGGGAACTTCTTTGGACACCTTTCAATCTATCACGAATGAATGGCATTAACCATTGCTTTTCCTTGGCAGGTTTTTTGCAGAAAGGCTTCATTTCTTGTCTGTTCTGGACCATTTACATTCCTGGTATAGTATGATATTCACCAGTGGCAAATCCACTTATATTTGTTGCTGGGGGGGGTGGGGGGGGGGGGTCATATAGTTTTTTTCCTATGATCATCTTTTCCTAGGTGAGGCAAACATGAGAAAATGAGGAAAATATTTGCAAAAGCATAGTTTACACGAAACAAATGAGAGCCTAAGTTGAGATCATGTTTGGTAATCAGTTTTATACTGGGGATAGTCGGAAAGGTTTAGAAAGTACCCTTCATCACAGATTTATTTCAATGGAAATATTTCACTGCACATATTTAACGTACTTTAGCTGTTTATATGTGCTTGATTTCTTGAACTGCAGGTGCATTTTTTCCTCTCAACTCAGTTTCCAAAACAGCGGCCTTCTCTAATGTTTCAAAGTATTCAGGTGATGTTTTTTTCTTTATCCCAACCATTTTCTTTCATCCATGAAAGTGTTGCTAGAAAGATATTAAGACATGCATCTGGTGCAAATCCCTTTTTTATAGTAAGACATGCATCTGGTGCAAATTCCTTTTTCATGTGCCATTTATCAAGAATACCAGTATCGCTCCTAATCCTGGGCGGAGTCAGGATCAGGTCCCTCCAGATACTTTCATGCATTGCATACTTGATATCCTATTTCTCACGTGCAGCATATTCTTGGTAGTCTATTGATTAAGTTTTTATTTAAAGAATGCTGGTTATGGAATCTAAAGTCGATTGCTGTAGTCTTGTATTGTCATTTGCTCAATTTGGCTAGAAAATCTTGCAGTAATAATTGAGGCACGTTTGATTTTCGATTTATTTCCTATCATTAACTGAGCAACTGGTTTGCATGCAAGTCCTCTTCCTGATTGGCTTGTAATCTGTATTTAGCATTTCAATTCCCTTGGCATGCCGGTCAAGTCACCTCTGATTACAGAGTATCTATGGAGTCCTAGATGGGAACCCTCACAAATGGCTGAGCGGATGTCGTGAGTTCTTATTCTCAGTTCTTAATCGTTTACCTTTTTGTATTTTTTTTCCAGTAACTAATCCTTTTAATCACCTTCATGTGGTGTTTGCTTGTTTTGTGATCCAATTTTTACTAGTGACTTTTTGGTGGATGAATCTCTAAATTTCAAAAGGCACTGCAACGAATCTCAACTTCAACACTAGAGCAATGTCTTGAGAAGCTGTTAGCTTTCCTTGATGCCTAATACCCGACACCATTCAAGTTGTCCAAAACCGCTGCATGAAACTCCTTAATAGTACCATTTTCAATCAGTGTGGAGTAAGCTGGCCCTCCCTTTTGTTGTAATTAGTTCGATGGCAGATAAGTTTTTCTTCTGTTCTGATAGCATTGAAAAGTTTGCTAGTATTATCCATGGTTGTCAAATCGAGATTCGACTCCTGAATTGGAAAACCGAATTTTGATACCGTGAATCATATGGAATCTTGAACCATAAGATTCAGTAACAAATGAAAATGGCACTATTAACGTATTAAATATTTCGAAAACAATGGGAAAATGATCATTTACTAGACAAAATGATAATCAAATCATTTAATTGATTAGTTCTTAGTCATTGAATGACCCCAAGTCTCAAAATACAACATTTTAGACATTTATGTTTTTTATTTGGAAATATGTTTTTTATTTTTTAAAATTTATTTTTGATATTATTATATTAAAACGATTTAAAAATACTAAAAAAAATAATTTTTAACCAAAAAAAATCAATTTTATACAAAAAAATGCTTTCTAACGAATTAGAGGGGCTAAAAAGGGTATATGTATAGGGCTTGCAAGGAAAAAAATATTTCCAGCCCTTTTCCTTCAATAAATTATATTTTTAGCCTTGAAAACAGAAATTTAGAAGAAAAAAAATTCTTTAATTAGACTTTTCCAAACTAAAATTGCTAGCTGTCGCCTGCTTAAAGCTATCTTCTTCCCTGGTTCTAATAAAAAAGTAATATAATGTATTCAACTGTCAGGTTTTCCCTCCCTTAGGCGTTCTTGTTGTCTTTGGTACTGTAAAGTATATAGTTCAGTGCAGATTGTTGAGATGGAGGAGATGGCCATTAATTGTGGCTCCTTTAAAATTCTCATTCAGAAACTGTCTGGTTCCTCTGGATATCAGAATGCAGGATTCACCGGGCAAATAACTGTAATGGTTGTCTCCGTGGTGGCATCTTTACGTTTTTAAGCTTCCATTAACGGTAAAAATGGCGGAGGCACCGTTAGATTAAGTATCTCCGGTGAGATCTTTAGTCCGCCGCAGGACCCAGCTGGATGAACATATTTTATTCATCTAATGGTTTTCATAATCCTAGCAGGAAGGATTAAAGCAAATATATATGCATCTTGCATCATTAGCCCCCCCTGTTTGTCTATACGTGGCCAAATCCACATCAAATTGACGATGATAACATGGCCCAGTACAGCAAATATCATAGCTGTCAAATCTAGCTCTGGATCTTATTCAATTTAGAGCCCGGATTACTTATTTATCAAATTTATTCACGGATAAAAAACACTTAAAACATTATTCTGAGGAAAAATTAAAAAAGTAAAAAGTAATTTCTTATATAATTTTAAAAAAATCATTGGATTTGAATTAACCGATCAATTACTCACATACTTAAATGATTGGTTTTCTTTTCATTTTTGGTTTCTATTCCCAAAATTTGAAAATAGAAATAAAAAAATTATTTTCTATTTTCATTTTGAAATTTTCTTACAGCAATTGCTAGTTTTTTTTAGACAAATATAATCATTTTTTTGTCTTTATTTTCGAATTTGGTTTTCAAAAATAGAAACCGAAAAGCAAGAAATGGTATCAAATGAATAAAATGGAAAAAGTGTATTTTTTTCTGCATTATCATCATCGAATTAAATTCAAAATAAATTACTCATAAATATTTAATAGTAAATAGTGCCATTTTTTTGCCTGTCGATTACCAACTCCAGAAAACCTTAATCTCCAAAGAAAAAAAAAAGAAAAAAAGAAATGCCCATTGCACATGTGCGTGTGTTTTATAATAGTAAATGACTGGATGGCATCAGACTATTGGACAACCGACCGGTAAAAAAAAAAACAGGGCAAACCTCAAAAAAACTCCCACTATATAAGGATAATCTCAAATAGATCCTCGGCATATTTTTCACTTAAGTCTTCAAAGTATCAATAAAGTCTCAATCATGTCCTTGTGTCAATGTAAATTAAAATAATAGTTAAGTAATTACGAGAAAAAACCTCCCGCATCGTATAATTGAATAAATTATATAAATAAACGTAAGATCTCTGTGTTTATTTATAAAATCTGGCCGTTCACCATTTGGATTATATTCGAAATTACTTTTCAAACATTAATCTCAGAGAATTATCTTATTTCCTATAAACTTAACAATTCTATTAACGAGTGAAGGATCTTATTGAGAATTTATTTTAATGCTAGGTATGTAATTAAGATAAAGATTTTGCACTAAAAAATAAAAAATCCAGATCGTGATCCAAAACCACGACAGGGCCCACCTTCTTAACGTGAGCATCCTCCCTAGAGGCGGTTAGACAGCGCCTGTCTGTCCATCTGTTCCCTCTCTCTTCTGTTGCCTCACATGGAAACGGCACAACACTTGAAAATATCCTGTCCCGCTCTCCTGTTTTTACCATCTTAACCCCTGTCTCTCCCTCCCTCTCCTTCCATATATCAACCCCCTCCCTCTTCCTCTCCCCCATCTCTCTCTCGAGACTCGTTCCTCTCGAAAAAGCAACCAAACAAGATGAGAGAGATCCTTCATATTCAAGGAGGCCAATGCGGTAACCAAATCGGTGCCAAATTCTGGGAAGTTATATGCGACGAGCACGGAATCGATCAAAACGGAAAGTACTCCGGCGACGCGGCGTCTTCTGATCTTCAACTGGAAAGGATCAATGTGTATTACAATGAAGCTTCAGGTGGAAAACATGTGCCGAGGGCGGTCCTCATGGATCTTGAACCGGGTACCATGGAGAGTATTAGATCCGGTCCGTATGGACAGATCTTTAGACCTGATAATTTTGTGCATGGACAGTCCGGCGCTGGTAATAATTGGGCTAAAGGTCATTACACTGAAGGAGCTGAGCTGATTGATGCTGTTCTTGACGTTGTCAGAAAAGAGGCTGAGAATTGTGATTGCTTGCAAGGTATGTGCATATATCGATATATTATTTATTTATTTTTATTTTTTCTTCATTTATGTACACAGCTTTAACGTCGCTTATCGCAGGATTTATTAGATCTGAATTTTAATAAATGTTGATCATAAATTTTCGAAATGTATGAAGAGAATCGATCGATTATCAATGTTTTTTTAAAGAAAAAGATTTTGGAAGATTTTTGTAGGATCTTATGGTTCTTAAGCTGCCGGATTCTTCTCTATTTACCCGGCAGAAATATCTCCAACATGGCTTTGTAGTTTTTTTTTTTTGTTGACCTCTTGTGGGTCCTGCTAGCCATGTTTGTCAGCATTGATGTTTTGGTATAACTTTCATGTTTATTATTATTATTACCTTTTTTGATGATGTGGAATTTTTATTATTTGATCAAGTGTCAATTTGCAAATTTCATAATCAAAGTCTCGGGAATGAAATCTGTGATGTCTATTGCAATTTGTAGAATTATGAATTTTTTTTTTTAAATCCCCTGTATTATACATAATTATGACACTGAAATAATCAAGAATGTTATATGTGTATTGTATATGCATATGTACTAAGTTGGTGGGTCATCACTCATTAGGTTGTTGTCATTCTTAATTATGGTTGTTCTGTTTGTTTGGCTGTTTTTATATTACAAGTTGTTGAAAGATATGGATTAATAGTGTCTGATTTTTATCATCTCATGGTTGTGATGGACCAGCAACACAGCACACCGACATGTTTTTCTACGTTAATCATGCCAACATTAAAAAGTAGATGTTAGATTTAGAGCACTCAAAAAAGTAACAATCATATTAGTGAGCTTTGAGAGACAAGGTAAAATAGTGAAATCATTCATTCAAATAATCATGTGTCAACAGATTTAGTTTAACATGGCATGAGCATTCGATTCATGTTTGTCCAATGTTTTGTGATGAAGAGAATTGTAGTTCACAGATTATGTCAAAATGTCTGGACTCATGTCTGTAGTTTCTGACCTGGATCTGAATATGAATTACACATGGGAAGGGAATTTTAAATAGTAGCAACAATAATTACTTCCACATTTGTCTTCTTTTATGTTAAATGTTGATTTGTTAAATGAACCGTGACCATGGTGAATGATCCTCATTAGAATGATGAAAAGGTGGACATGTAAACTTTGACCATGGTGGCTAGCCAAACAAATGAACCGTGACTTGAAATTACTTGTAAAGCTAGCTGTATAAATTTTTGTTGTTGCATGAATTCATGTCTGAATCTTGCATATCTTTGTGCTCTTCAGGATTTTGCTGGGGTGTGCATGTCTGCTTGACATTTTGAGAACTATTTTGAAAATGCTATTGTTTGGGAATGTGCATGCATCTGTCAGCAACTTCTTTGTCAGGACGGATTTAAACAAGAAAATAATTATCCCTTCAACCTAACTCCCCAAGAAAACTGATATTTTATAGTTTGCTGTTGGTGAATGCTGGAATAATTCTGAGTTGGGAGATAGAACTCAAATTGTTGCAATTTTTCTTGACCAGGCTTTCAGGTGTGCCACTCGCTTGGAGGTGGTACAGGTTCTGGCATGGGAACACTTCTAATTTCAAAGATCCGAGAGGAATATCCTGACAGGATGATGCTTACATTCTCTGTTTTCCCTTCACCAAAGGTCTCGGACACGGTTGTGGAGCCATATAATGCTACCCTCTCAGTGCATCAGTTGGTAGAGAATGCTGACGAATGCATGGTTCTTGACAATGAAGCACTGTATGACATATGCTTCCGGACTCTAAAGCTTAGCACTCCAAGCTGTGAGTTACTAGCTGTCTGTTGGAGTAAATATCTTTAGATAAAAATACAATTCTATTATATTGATATTAAACCGTGGCTTCTTTCTGCCTAATCTTGCAGTTGGTGACCTTAACCATTTGATCTCTGCAACTATGAGCGGTGTAACTTGCTGTCTGAGGTTCCCTGGTCAGCTCAACTCTGACCTTCGCAAGCTGGCTGTAAACCTGATCCCATTTCCCCGTCTTCACTTCTTCATGGTAGGGTTTGCACCACTCACATCTCGTGGTTCCCAGGGGTATATCTCCCTCACTGTCCCAGAGCTGACCCAGCAGATGTGGGATTCTAAGAACATGATGTGTGCTGCTGACCCTCGCCATGGCCGCTACTTGACAGCCTCAGCCATGTTCAGGGGCAAGATGAGCACCAAAGAGGTGGATGAACAGATGATTAATGTGCAGAACAAGAATTCATCATATTTTGTGGAGTGGATTCCCAACAATGTGAAGTCTAGCGTGTGTGATATTGCACCAAAAGGTCTGACGATGGCATCAACTTTTGTGGGGAACTCCACGTCAATCCAGGAGATGTTCAGGAGGGTGAGCGAGCAGTTCACAGCCATGTTCCGTCGCAAGGCCTTCTTGCACTGGTATACTGGGGAAGGGATGGATGAGATGGAGTTCACTGAAGCAGAGAGCAACATGAATGATCTCGTGGCAGAGTACCAGCAATACCAGGATGCAACAATTGAGGAAGATGGTGAATATGAGGAGGAAGGTGAAGAGAACTATGATGCCTAGGGAGCACATGATCTGTGCTGTGCTATTTCATCAAAGCTGTAATGGGGTGTTTCATCATCTGCCAACCTTGCTGGGTATCTAATACTATATTCTTTTGGTGTCTTGAAATTCTCTCTTCCACAGGGTCATTTCGTTACTTCTTTTCTATAAAGCACTTGAATAAGGAATTTCATATCTGTCGGTGCCTCTTCGCAAAGGGACCGCAATTGTATTGTATTCCCCTGGCGCTCGGGAATTATTTCCTGGAAGCGCCTGGGGGCAGGGGATTGTTCATTTAGTTGTGAATTTACTGCACATGAGCATGGACGTGAAAGCCACCAGTGCAGATGCTTTGTATAAATATTAGTTATGCATGCTCTTATTATCCACCGATGTCAAATCCACATTTGGGTTTTACTGCTGTCCACGCTTCGTTTCTCAGAGCAAGATATCCAAGCCACTCTCGGAGGTTCATGCATTTCAATTCTCCGCTGCTTTCCTTTCTAGCTCCCTGAGAATGCCAAAGTTCATGCGTTAGGCTAGAAGGAAGTGAGTGTTTGTATTCTAGTATGGGCTGTTTAGGTTACAGGTCAATCGGACATTGTTTTAAAGCTTTAACAGCTGCTCGATGCTTTGCTGATTTGATATGTTTAGCCGTTTGTGAGCATCATCGCTTATGAATGGTTTCCATGGCAAATTAGAGCCCCGTGAAAACTCGGTTGACTTTTCTTTCTTTCTTCAAGACTTTCCATTGTTTTAAAAAAATTGAGTTAACGCCTTGAATATCGTTCCAAAAAAGGAAATAAAATCAATACTCAGTATAGCTCCCCGTTAAGAACAGATCGGACTTGATTCGAAGAGATCACAAGAAACACGGGAGATCTTGATCGACGAAGAACAAAATGAATGCCAAGTATTGTAAGAACAAATCTGAGAAAGAAAAGGGAATCGATGAAGGACTGCAAGAAACAATAAATAGAATATTAAAAATAGAATAAAATAAAGGCAGCATCAGAGTCATGGAAGTATGAGGTTAAACACTGCTCGCGTTAAAATAAACGCGTGCTTCTCATAATCCGGTATAATCCTCGTCATTTGCTTCCCTTTTATTTTCCCACTTGCAATAAATTATAAATCATAAAATATTAAAAACAAGGGCACGGATAGAGAGAAGGAAGAAGAGAAAAGATTGAGGTGCACAAAAGCTAATCTGGGACTCGAAGCAGGCAGCTTAAACTGACGACTGGGAACTGCTTCCTTCGCTAAGGTTTTATAGGAGCGGAAAAAAAACCCTAGGGTTGAGAGTTTGGCTGACAAGACTTAACCATGGTTAGTTTTGTAAAGGATGTGGAGTTATTTACCGGGTTATTGATGAGATAAAGTTAGTGATTTCCTTTGCTATCTCTGGACCAGATTTTTTCGCAGCAAGATGGGATTTATAATGTATTCAGACTTTGGATCAAAGTCTTTGTGTTACACGGACCAATCAAGAAGTGGCAAACATACAAGAGATTGTGAGCACGAGGATATTAGCCTCACAGTTGTTTGTTGAGATTTGGCGGAAATCTCCTTCTAGACTATTGATATCTTTACCCGGGGAAGTACTGATAAAAGTCACTGTTCACAGGTCATTCGAAAAACTATTTTGGGAACTCGCGATATGCTGTAGACCGATTTAGGCCATGTGTATTTTTTGAAAAATAATTTTTGAAAAATAAATTTTTTTGTGTTTGTCTATTACAGAAAATACTTTTTGATTAAAAGAAAAATTATCATATTTGTTTTCTGAAAAGTAGTTTCAGAAAAACCACTTTCCAAACTTTTCTGTTTTTATTTGCCATTATAAAAGTTGGTCAACAGAAAACACTTTCCGGTCACCGGAAAACACTTTCCGGTCACCGGAAAACACTTTTCAGTCAACGAAAAATTTGGTTTGGTTTCCGGAAAAGTGTTTTTCCTTTTGGCTGTGTTTGTTTTCCGGAAAGTGGTTTTCGGGAAATCACTTTTCAAACTTTTTTGTGTTTGTTTGCCATTAGAAAAGTTGATCAACGGAAAACACTTTTCAGTCAAAGGAAAATTTGGCTTGGTTTTCAGGAAAGTGTTTTCCTGAAAAATTTGAGCGGAAAACACTTTCTGAAAGTTGTGAGAAATTTAGAAATGTCATTATTTGCTGATTATATCAAATTTTTGATTGCTATATATAATTTGTTTTGAATATTTATTTTTCAATTTCATCTCTTAAAATTTAATTTTTATATTAACTTTGATCCTTATTTTTATAATTGCTATTTGCCTTTTCCTTATCATTTTTTATTGAAATTTTTTATCTATCAAATTTGGTGTTCATTCTTTTGATTGTTACTTATTTTATTTGAAATAATTTATGAAATATTAATTATTATTATTTTAATTTCTTCATCTTTTTTTTTAATTTTTTAGATTTGATCTCTATTATTTTGATTATTATTCATTTTATTTGAGATAATTTATGAAATTATATTTTTTTTCAATTCTCATTCAACTTTTTAATTTGTAAGATTTGTTCCTCATTATTTTAATAACCTTAAAAAAATAAAACATTAATAAGTTATTTTCCAACTCATTTTCTATGACATAACCAAACACTGAAAAGTATTTTCCAACTTATTTTCCATTATACTACCAAATATCGGAAAATACTTTCCCGGAATTCACTTTCCAAAAAAACTACTTTCCAGCAAACAAATGGTTAGATTTTTTAACGAAAAAAAAGGGATTGTAAGGTTACGATAGTGTTTTTTAGAAAAGTAAGAAGAACCCGGCAGTAGAGTTATTAACTTGACCATATTTAATAATATTGATTAATTTAATAAATTGATTTAAATCAAACACAACAATAAAAAACAATCAATAAAAAAAATCTAACAATAATTACCTAAAAAAACAAGTCATCAATATCATATATTAAATGAGAATAAAGAAAAGATAGTTGAAGACCTGCCACCACTTCACCATGGATACCACTCGCAATCAAAAGAGTTCACTGATATGGTTCAAATTCCACCATAAAATGATGCAAAATGACATCTAGAGAAGCTATTTGATTCACTAGAGCAATTCCCTGTAAAATCAAACTAAATAAAACATAATGAAGTAAGTATTGTTCTATATTTAATCACTCAAATTTATTTAATTAAAGAACAGAGTTATCTTGAGAAGATATACTTAACAAAGAACAAAACATAAAAGACCTAGGGTAACCTTACCAAATTTTTTTTAAAAAAATATAAAAAGCATATTAAAAAAACACATAGATCCCATACTCTAATAAAATAAGTATCAAAGAATAAAAGTAAATAAAAAATAGCTTAAAATAACGATAAAAAAAAAGCAACCCTTAACGAATGTTATTGGGCTGGGTTAATTTTTCAAGATGCAACCCGTGAAATTTCAAAATATGCTTAATCAAGAAGTTCAAATCAAAATCAACTCAATGTTGAATGATATAATTGAGTGTAAAAAAATATTAAATTAAAAAATTTGACAAAAAAAGAAAGAACAAAAAAAAATAAGGATAAAATCTAATAGGAAAAAAATGATCGAGAGTGAAATCGCCAAAAAAATTATACTATAAAAATTATCTTAGATAACATAAATAGCAATTAAAAAAATAGAGACTACATAAAAAATTTAAAAAATCAAATGATGAAATTGAAATAAATTTTGATTTTTATAAGTTATTTCAAATAAAACACATATCAGCCAAATGATCAAGAACTAAATCAAAAATAAAAAGAAGTAAAAAAATAATCAAATGAGGATGAAATTAAAATAAATTTAAATTTCATAATTTACTTGAAATAAAAAAATAACGACAAAATCAGAAACAAAGAGAAACTAAGGGGTTGGTTTGAAAAATTACAAGGCAAGGCACAAGAATTGAGGGAGGGAAAGGGAAAAAAAAAGAGGTCCTCGAAAGCCAAACTAGAGCTTTGTTTTCTACACTCACCACCGTTACATGGAGTAGACAAACTAGATGAAGCTAAAGACACCCCATTATAGAATTTTTGGCTGCTAAAATTGGTTGTAAGTGCCGTTCAAAATAGCAAGTCATGTGTCAATAAAAAAAAAATTAAATCAAAAGACAAAAACAACCCTTACTTTATCCAATAAAAACAAAAAAAAAAAACCAAGAATACAATAACAAAAATACTCTCATATCCAAGGCATGAAAAATTAAACCTCAAGGATAAGACCAAAACACTCTCCTAGCAAGTCAAAGTATTTTACATATAAGGTTAAATTAATTATTTTAATATATATTTTTTACAAGTAAAAATATAAATCTACCTCTAAACGACACTAAACAATATACTAATCTTACAGGAATTAATGATAATTTACTGTGTAGTTTAAAAGGTAGATATTTATCATTCCTTCTATCAATTTGAAAACTTCGAAATTCCCTCATTGCAAAGGTAACAATTCCTTTAACATCTAGCCTAGAGTTCTTTTTTTCAAAGAGCAAGGAGATAAATTTACTGCTTCGTCCACAGTAAAATATGTGGGAGACCAATGAATTTACAATCTTTTCCAAAAAAAATTAATAAAATATTTATCTTAAATAAATAAAAATTAATTGGTTTTTTTAGGGGGTTATATTGTGTCAATTCTTTTAATTTATCACGAGACTTGGCTCGAGCATGTTCGTCTGTCGATTCATCAGACCCGACCGGAGTCTTTTACCTTTTGATTTGTGATGGATTGGGCTTGTTTGGATAACTATAAATGGGCTTGTTTGGATAGATATTTTTTGTTTTTCTTTTGGTGCATAGCAAGGAGTATTCTCTTGCAATTTATAATGTAAATCGGGATAAAATATTTTTTTTCTATATAATTTTTAGGTGACACTCTCATTTAATAATTTTCTCTTGCAACCTTCCCATTTGATATAATTTAAAAATTCATTTAATAAAATTTTCTCAAATTTTGTTGCTCTAGCAAGTACTGTAGGGCAGATTTGTAATTTTCATGTTTTTTAAGAAACAAGCTTTTTTTATATATATTTTTTCTTTTATACTTTTTATTTTTATTATTTTAAACTTGTTTTTTTTATCTTTATTTTTCTGTCAAGTTTTTTTAGTTTTTTTTTCCTTTCCGTGTTTTTATGGATAAATATATATTATTTTTTACTCTTTACTCTTTAAGTATTTATCATTTTATACTTCAACTATTTATACTATTCTTTCTGTTTTTATCTTTATTCTTTTATAATTTATGTTTTATTTTTTTCTTTACACTTTTATAATTTATGTTTTATTTTTTTCTTTACAGTTGTTTTTTTTTAATATTATACAAAGAATAAAGAAATGGTATTTTATAGTAGCAATAACAACATTGTTCTATTTTTCTACTATGTTAAAAATTAGCTTGAGATCTTACATATTTTTATTAACGAATATAATCTTTACTATATTTTATTACATATAAATATCGATTTTTTTATTTATGATTATATTTTTTATTCAATATAAAAAAAACATGTCAATAACACCTACACGTTAATTATTTTGTATTAAAAAAATTATTTGACCTGCAGCTAAACAAGTCGAAAAGACGTATTAACATTATTTTTTACATTTATTGGTACAAATGGTTCTCAATTTATTTAATTAAATGCATGCATATTCTTTTTAATTTAGAATTAGAATTGTTTTTTTTTGTAAAAAAACACATTTAAGAAACTTGCATGTTCATTTTTTATTTTCATCAAAAACATTATCTGACTCGCGGTGAAGTGCAGGTCAAAAAACTAGTTTTTATTCTATTCCTTATCATTTTCAAAATAATTTATTTTAATCCTTATTTTTATAAATTTATCCTTAATTTGAATTTCTTATCATTGTATTTTATATTAAAAAAAATGCTTCAGTCCTTATGATGGATTTTTTCCAACTAAATCCTTGCAAGCATATAATTATTCATTGCATAGCTTTTTTTTATTCATTGAATCCCAATCTTTCCTTTTCCATTTTTTGTACGTAATTGCATCACACATCCACCTTTTCTTATTCGAACCCTTTTTTTTTTTAAGCTCCCGCATGTTAGATTAAAATTTTTTGGAATGTAAAAAAATAATAACTAAATCAACAAAATAAATTTGATATTATTATTAAATTTATATATCAATTCAAACTTAAAAATTTTATAACTCTATTCTTTATGTAGCTCGAGTTTTAAATTAAATCACATGTGAGTTGCTTTAACTTGTCCGTGTCAGTAGAGTAGGTCTAAAAAAATCAACAAAAAAAACACTACAAGTTTTCCCTAGTCAACCTAATAAATTCGCAACCTGAATTATAAAATCTACTAATTTAATTATTTTTATTTTATTATAAGATAAAAAATACAAAATATTAAATGATATCTTTTAATAAAAGCCCAAATATTAAAGGAAGGAATTAGAAAAAAAAAAAGATAAAAAAGAGCAAAAAATAATATTGACCCGACCCTTTATTAGTTCGGATTTTAAACTAAATTGTGTGGGAATTGCTCTAACATGACCTCATCAATTGAACAAGTCCAAAAAAAAAAATTATATCAGGTTCATCCTAGTTAATTTGTCAAAATCATGACTCGGGTTATGAAATTCATTAGGTTAAATTAATTTATTTTATTTTATTATATGATATAAAATATAAATATTGATTTACATGTAATCTAATATTAAATAATAAAATTAAAAAAACACTCACAAGATAAATAAAAAAAAACCAGTTAAAAAAAAATCATGAGACTGTTATAAAATATCCCGTGTGCATGGACCGGAGTTAAGACGCATACCCAAACCTTTATTTTTTATTTTTATGATTTTGTCCCTTAAAAAAAAAATGGTAACATAAAATATTAATCCACAACCTTCACTAAATCAACACCATACATTAACCAAGCAAACTATAGAACAAAATAACAATATACTAACTATTTATATAAATAGTTAAACTGCTTGTCAGTCCAAACATCTAATTAAAGAATTTAGCAACCATCGCAAGCGACAATAATCATTCAAAAGAGGAAATAAACAAAGTAAGCTTAAAATAAGCTTAAGCTGCATTGCTAGTAACCAAGCAACGACTAAGAACTCTTGAGCCTCTCAACTCTTACATTATTACCTTTGCAAAAACGTGAGAATATAGTATAATTCGTAAAAAATCATCTCCTTGGGAGATCTTCTAATTTACAATTAGACGCCGAACTATCACTAAGATATCTCAATATTAATTACTATATAGATTAGAGGGGGGGAAATGAGATCGAAGATGTAAACACCAAGATCATCAAAGCGGGAATCGTAATTTACCGGAGACATTAGAAAGCTTCTTCTTGCAAATGAGCATCCTTCTTCGTCTTGCCTGAGCAGCGATGGCCTTATTAATACTCCTGACAGTGATGGCCCCATTAACCACAGTACTCTTGTCATCAACCAGTTGTTTAACTTCAGAGTCCATCCAAGCAGGCTGCCCGATAGTTAGATTGAGATCAGGGATGCTACGTGGGCCAAAATCATCACTGGTACTAGAAGTCGTAGATGGGAACAGGGACACTCTTCTTTGGCCATAAGGGTTTGGATAGTTGCAGCCCATTTCTTGATTGTTGGCATTCTTATCTAGATTAAATGGTTGCTGCTGATAAAATGTGATGCCGGGCACGCGCAGAGAAAGATGAGCTTGATCATCAACAACATGATCAGGACATTTAACAGTTTCTTGGCCTAAATCCATTCGTAGAAGATTCAACTGATCTTCTCTTTTAATAACACCCATGGTTAGCTGCAAATTTTTAACATAAGACAAAGGTTAATTGTATAATTAAGCAACAGCCTCAGGTAAAGCAATGAAAAACAAAACAGAAAAGAAAAGCACACTAAAAAAGGAGCTTTGATCCATCAGGAAAACGATGAATTACCTCTTGTTTCCTTGCTTTCCACCATGAATTACTAGCTTTCAATTGATCATGATGTCGAGTCACCATTTGTATCTCCTGTTTCAACAATTTAACATGAAGGATATATTAGTAACCCCGTCTACTGTTTTCCGTGAATGGGAAAAATCCAAGAAAAGGACAAAAAGAATTCCAAAAATCTTGAAATAATAAGAAAATAAAGAGAGCTCACCCCTGTTAGCAATTCATTGCTCTTAGTAAGTTGGCTTTTAATCTTCAGCAAATCCTCTCTTCTCTGCATATGTTCCACAGAATAATTAGCAAATAAAGCATCTTTATTTTTGTCAAAGAAAAAATATAGTCAAGTCTCGAAAATAAAGCCCATTAAAGAATTAAAATCACAGATAAAACACAGGAATCAAAACTCCATAAAATCAAACAAAAATCAATAAAAAAATCCACGTATCATGTCCAAACAGGGAATTGAAAGGGACCATCAAAGAAGCAAGATTTTAAAGAACATACCTTTTTAGTATAGACTTTCCTGTTCGAGCGCTTACGCCTCTCGTCAGATTCACTAGGAAAGAAAGAAAGAGGTGTCGCAGGGCTAGTCGCCTGTTCAACTTTGACGATGATGGGTCTCTCAGGTTCAGAGGCAGCAATACGAGTAGTGTTAGTAGTGATAGCAGGACCCACGGAACCGGATAAAATCGGTGGCGGCGAAGGTGATACTAATGTTGGTGGTGATTGAACGGCGGGTCGTGGACCCAAATTGACCTCCGCTGATCTCCTCCTTTTACCACCCCATGTGTATGAAAGCCAAGAACTATACTTAGACATAGCAATTAAACGAGGGAAACTTGACAAGATTTCAGCAACCTCGATCTCACCATCTCCGAACTCATCGTAAAGAGTACAGTAACCATGCCTGAATGCCATTGTTTCTCTGCTTTCTTTCTCTCAGTTCAACTCCCTCTGAATTTTTTTCTCCTTCAAGAGAGAAAAAGAAAATAAATGAAGGGTTTCTTTCTTTCGCCGAGAGAGAGAGACTGTCACTTTTAAGAGGAGAAGATATGAGGAGCTAGAGAGATATAGGGACATATTGTGTTCCTTGGGGACAGGGTTTCTCTGGTTTATGAAACAGGAAAAGGGATGGCAATGTGCCACGTGTCGTTAAAAGGGAGATGAATTTTCTGTCTAGGGTTTATTATGATGATATGTGTATGTTATTTTGCGCAATTAAACAGAAGACGGAGGCAATAGTTACTTGAAAGCATGATTTTAAAACCGATCCGGGTTACATACAAAATAAAACTCGGGTTGCTTGGGTCAAAGTAAGGAGAATCAATCTGATCAACCCTATATTTTTTTAAAAAAAATTAACAAGTTGATGGATGAGTTTTGATCAAATCAAAATTAAATCAACCAAATATCCTGATTAACTCAGATTTTTTATCGGGTTAGAGGTTTTTTTCTTGAATTTGGATAAATTCAAGTTTAAAATAATGCTTGAAAATTTACTTATTAAACTTTAATAGATTAATTGTTAATGTCTACCTTGAATTGAGTTTCAATTTGAATCAGTTTTAACAAGGACTCTTGGTAAAGTGATTGTTGAATTTTTTTTTTCCAGTAAGAATCACCAATAACTCAATGATAAAAACTCTTTCCTAGGTTATTCAATCAGACCGTGAGAGGAGTCGTTGACAACTACCCTCGAAAGTGGAAAGATACTATCCTGGTTAAAAGGGGTAAGAATTGAGGGTTGGTTGAAGTCATTGACCCATGCACGGTGAGTTTCTAACGGTTAAAATTAATCAAGTGATTCGGAAGGTAAGAAAAACAAATATGGTAAGGTCTAGCCTACCGCATTGTTCTTCCCTTTTTACCTCGGAGAATAATAAGAGGAGAATGACTTTGACTTTGAATGTTTGACATGTATGGTGATGATACCATTAAGAGAATTGTGATATTTGGGTCTTGAATCATCACAAAGCATGGGCATTCCCTGGACCGTGTGATTGATTGACGTGGCGTTGCTTTTTGTGGTGAGGATGCATGATAACTCAGGTGAAAATGTACAGCAGATGGCTAAGTTGAATTTAACAAATATTTCCAACAAGTTAGTTCGGCTTGAAATTTCATCAACACATTTTATAAACCCTATTAGCTATATGACCAGCAAAAACAAAACAAAACATTCGGTCAATACATGCATATTTTAAAGAAAGAAAAAATGAGAAAAATGAGTGTTGGATTAGAAAAAAAAATTAAAAAAAATAATTCCCACATGTATTAACTGTTATGTCAGTAACTCAAATTATTTATCAAAAGCAACAAGTTTGGAAAACAATTCTTAACAAATCAATTGTTGGATGTTGAAAATAAAAAAAAAGCAACTATAAGAAAAAAAATAACTTGAGCTCGCCTGTGTTGACCCGCCAAACCAATATGTCAGGTTATGACATCGAAATAACCTAACATAAAAAAATCATGAAACTCATATTTTAAAAAGACCAATGTCGAATTCTAAGATGAGAAAAGATTAAGTAAAAAAAAATTGATGTCAAGCCTTGTTAGCCTTTAAAACCCACATCTCGAGTCATTTGTTTGAAAGCACCAAACATGAAAAAACTAAAAAATCCAATCAATAACATATCAAATATTGAAACCACACAAAAGAATGTAAAAGAAAAAAAATATTAAAAGCTAAAAAAAGTGTGACGCCACTTAGATTAGCCCGCCAAACCAAGAGGCCATGTCATAAAATCGGAATAACCATGAAAAAAAATAAAAAAAATCATAAAACCTATTTTTTTAAAAATCAATGTAAAGTTAAAATGATGTGAACCCGTGACCCGGGTATTTGATTTGAAACACCAAATTTGAAAGAACTACGAAACCTAGATTTTAATAAATCAAATGTCAAATGAAGAAAATAATAATAAAAAAATCACAAAAGAAATATTTAAAACAATAAATAATAATTAAAATAACGAGGATCAAATTTTAAAAATAAAATAAAGTAGAGGATGAATAATTTGGATTGAAAGGCTAAATTGAAAAGAAAAATCAATTTCACAAAAGATTTAAAGAAGAAACCATTAAGAAAATGAGGACCAGATCTAAAAAAAATTCAACAAATTAATTTTTTTATTGAAGGGTGAAATTGGAAACAATTGAAAGTTTACAAAAGAGGCAACAAAAAAATAAAGGAATAAAAAAGACTCAGGATCAAATTTAAAAAATCAAAAAATAAAAAATCTAGATTAAGGATGCATTTTTTAAAAATAAAAACTCATGAAAGGGTTAAGGATAAAAATTAAACAATAAAAAAAATGAGGATTGATACTAGATACACCCATCCAAAGAGAACTGTCCAAAAATTTTAAATACCAAGCGCAAATCTTGAGGAAGGAAAGAAGAGAGAGAAAAAGAAAACAGCTCCAGTAACAATCCGTCCATGAAAGCCCAACATACACCGCGTGGAGAGGAAGAAGATGCCGTGAGAAATCCAATGACAAGGCGGAAAAAAAATTTTAGCCGTCGAATGATGAACGACGCTGAAGCGCCGCGGCTTCTCGCTCAAGCATGATAATTTTTTTTAATATTTTTTAATTATTGTAAAAGATCAATTTACCCCGCATTCAACCTTATTACAACTAAAAAATACCAATTGAAAATACAAAATGGCCCTAAAGAAAGCTTGAATAAAATTTGAAACTAAGGTTATTTTAATAAATTTATTGTGCAATAAAAATTAAAGAAAAAACCCTAAAAACCAATTATCTAATTGTTTTTCTTTCAAGGTTAGTGAAGATACTTTACTGTTCAAAAAAAAAGAGAGATCTTTACACCTTTAATAAGAGCAAAAACGACAAATGAATCACATGTAAGAAATCATTTTACCCTCAAATTTAGTCTTCCTAAATGATTTGATGAAGAACAAAATTATTAATTCACTATTGTAATCAGAATAATTTTTCTCTAGCGCTCCAATATTTTTCTCACACGGTCTTTTTATTGTAAATTCTTTTACAAAAACATGCTCGAATCAGATTTGAAAATTATTGTTACGTTTTTTTCATGGTTATTTTTCTGAATTCTTTTCTATAATTATATTTCAATCTTTTATTTAATTTAAATTTTATTAGCGAGTAGCGTGATTTTGCTTTTAATTATCTTAAAAAACCTGTACCAAAGTCAGGGGACCGAGTGGCAGATTCACTGCTACGTGCAAGAGAGCGCCACTACCACGCAAAAGCTTTGCCGCCATAATCATCTGACCCGAGCAAGTTATTGAATGCGAACACATTTCAAGTGAAGGGAGGATCGGAAACTAAAACCATCACCGCAGCAATTTGCTTTCGAAAACTGTATTTTGGATTGGTTATTTTGTTTTTCACCTGAAATGGGTTATTAAAAAAAGAGCCCAAAGGAAGAAAAGGAGAAAAGAGTGGTCTTCTGTGGGTGAGTTAACGTATCAGCAACCACCGTCACCACCAGCTCCCTGAATTCCTGCTTCAGAAACAAGACACGGCGTACCTCCAAAACTATTTCAACTTTTTGTAGGAGAGTTTCCCCTTTTCCAAAATTACTCTCTCTCTCTGTATATATATTGAGGCATGTGACAAACTGACACCTCGTTAAATTTGGACCAGCAAATATATCAATCAATACTTTTGGATTTAAACTTGAGGAGGTGTAATTTAACTGATCAGATTCGTGTTTGTTTTTTATAAATTATTAGTTCGAGTCTCATAAATTTTAAAACAATTTGAAGTTTATATGGTTATTAATTTTAGAACTCGTGAGATTAGTCGAGGTATGTACAAATTAATTCAAACACCCACATTAATATAAAAAAATACTTTTAAATTTATCAATTCACTACATCAAAGTTATTTACCCTACTAGTTACTGGGTCAAGCTTGGTGTGAAAGAATAGCATAGTGGTTCATGCCATTGACATCTACTAGCATTGGTTAGAAACAAAAGAATTAGGAAAACAAAATGAATGAGAATTTTTGTACTGGCTAAGATAATATTTGGAAGTATGGTATTGATTGTTTTTTAAAGTAATTTTTATTTGAAAATATATTAAAATAACATTTTGTTCATTCTTTAAAAATTATTTTTAATATCAATATATTAAAACAATAAAAAAAACATAAAAAATAACCTTAAGCAAAAAAATACTTTCAAGTTTTTTGGAAACACTTTTTGGAACAGAATCACAAACAACACCGAACTCTTGAGCTCATTATATTAATAATACCCCATGAATATCACTTCACTAATTATCTTCAAAACCTTTGATATAAGAACTCATTAATTCAAACCTTATCATGATTTAAAAAATCATATATTTTTAAAAGAACATGGTTTCAAAGATTTTATTTTAAAAAACAAAAGCTTAAATTAACTCCAGTAAAATCATCCAATAAACGGACTATCATAAGATGCTATAGCTATGCTAACAACAAAGGAACAAAATTCATATAAATTGGACAATTAGCACACAAAATTAAAAAAAAAAATTGGTGAGTTGACATGAGAGCAAAAAGTTTTGGCAAAATAGCATGGTTTGACCATATCATGCTTCTGAAGCATGAAATGGTCAAATTGTGCTATTTCTGTCTCAGTCGGTTGACCGGTTTTGTAATGGTCAATGAAACCGGTTGACCGGTTCTGAAAATAACAAGAAAAATCTCAACACTGTTAAAATTAAGAGACTCAACAAGATTTTTAGTATCTAAAAATCCGATGGTCCGCGTAGCGATATAATGACTACTATAGAGAAAACGACCTTCATAAACTCCTGTAAAAATTTGAGTGTGATTTAATGATCGGATCAAGAGTAATAGTTTTTTTGAGTTGCTATTCTAGTTTGGAGCGACTAGACCTCCTCTTAAGTCTCGACCTGTCTCACTGGTTGATAAATGCATATGTCAGACCATTCATGAAATTATTTTGGGGCAAATTCTCATTTAGTTATGACAAATTCATATTTGACTATTTAAAATTATTTATTATCGTGTGAACAATAACTTTTTTAAGATTTTAATTGAAGTTTATTTTTTAGTCTACAGATTAAACAAATATGTATATTTTAACTCATAAAATATATTTGAAAGGAAAAATTTTATAAAATTATAATTTTTTGTGTGAAACAGTCAACCGATTAATAAAATTAGATCTAATTGGTCGGTCGCTTAAGGTGAATGATTGAAGTTTGGCCATGTTGTGCTTTAGAAACATGAAATAGTCCTAAATTTTTTTAATTTTCTTTTAAAGATGTTATTCTCACAAATTTTTATGTTTATTATTCTATTTTTTAAAAAAAAATCCACAAAATTTAGCAATTGAATAATTCCTCGATGCTAGGAGTGATGCGACTCTCCAATAGCAACGCGTGTTCAAATGCTGACCAGCTTCAGCTTATCCCGAGCAGAATAAGCTGATTGGAGACATGATGACACGAACAATGGCCGTTAAAGTAACGATGATTGCAATCATAAGTAATAATCTTGATATCGGAGGTGCTTGGAAGTTAGAACTCATGTTTTTTTTTAAAAAATATATTTTGATTTGAAAAAAATATTAAATATATTTTTTAATTTTTTTTTAATATATTAGTATTAAATATGAAAAAGATATTTTAATATTTTTTTAAATAAAAAAATATTTTAAAAAATACCACGCAAACCCCTATTCCAATTACCTCATTCTTCCACGTTGTTTAATCAATGGTTCTGGGAAAATGTCTCAATCTAGTTTTATGTATATTACCTTAAAATCTCAGTGCATCCTCGTAAGGCAATTATAATTCTACCCCCCCTAATGTTTTACTTTTTTTTTGTTGAAAATTCCTTCAAAATTTATTATTAAATAAGTCAAATCTCTATAAATTAATACCATGCAAACTTATTAATTAATCAATATATCATTTAATTTAAGATATCACTTAAACTTTAAATCTCAACTAAGATACAACACAAATATTATTTAATCAAGATTATTAATTTATCCATGCTATACTGTATTTCAATATTGATTTTACAAGAATGCCCACGGTTCTACCCCAAGTTAATTTTGGGTTTTGAAGTGATTTGAGTGCATTTATGTAAAAATCAGTATGGAAATTGGTTCCACCGCAAGCTTTCCATGCTCTTAGTAGTCTAAAGGCAAGCCATGTTCATGTAGCCAAGCCACTCTCTGGGTAGACCACAGACAATTTTATATATATATATAAAATAGAATTCTAAATAGTTAATTACAACTCGATTCCTGTAGTTTAACAAATTTAATTAATTAGTCTTGCGGTTTTAAAAATCATTATTCAATCTCTATTTCTAAATTTGTTAATAACTTATATTTTTCGTGGATTCCATTTTTTTTTCAATTTAGAGAAGAAGAGATAGGAAAATTACATCAAGAAAGAATGTATTTTTTAAATAAAAACTTGTTAAAATATTTTTTATACCGCAAGAACTAATTAATTAGTTCTGATATACAACAAAGCTAAGCTACAATTAATTGGTACCATACGAATAGCACCAAAAGAAGACAGAAAATTCCCAGAAAAAAAAAAAGCTTCAATTAATTGAAATATCCATGGTAAGGAGCCTTCTCTCAATATTCTGGGATCGCTGGCCAATGCTTTATCAAACCATGGAATATTCAAGGTAAACAAATGATCACCACAAATGCAGCACTGGCAACTGCAAATTAGCCAAAACAATAACAGTCCTCGAGAGAGTTAAAAAATGAGAAAATGCTGGTTAGTTTAAGATGTTTTCTGCTTCTTTGTGTTTTTCCTAGTGATTAAGAAGTCATATTCGGAGCTTTCATCTCCAGCCTTACGTTTCTTAGGCTGTCTAGATGCAACTTTGGAGTCTGTTGACTTCGTTTCAGTTGAAGACAATACTTTGGTGGTGATATCCGGAGTGATATACACCATTTGCGATCCTCAAGAGAGGTTAGCTTCCATGGTGACAATTATGGCGAGATCGCCTGTCCATCGGGTATCGCGGAAAACAATTAGGGACATGACACCTGTGTCACGCCTGTGTAAGTTGGCGATACAAACCATCATCATTCCCATATGGATATGCTGGAAACCTTCCCTGCGAAGGCGGTCATAGCTATCTTCCTGGATAAAGCGCATGTCGCGTCCTTCATTTTGCCGTAGTAGTTTTGGCAAACCACTGAAAACGGTCGTATAGAATGGACAGGTTATGGGCTTGGCTTAGTGATAGATCTATAAGAGATCGGAAGACAGGGTTGTCGTCTAGGAGGCCAAGGTTATGCGTTTCAGCAGTCTCAGTTCTATGATAACAAGGAAGAACAGAATTTGAAACAGGTAGAAGATTGTGTTGAGGAAACTTTAAGTCAAGGTAACCAAGCCTACTAGATCGCTAACTCCGTTTCCAGTTACCTACATATTCTTCATAAGCAGCTTCACTATTGTGACTCATACAGTAAGTTCCCGTTATCCAACCGCAACAGACTGGCAAGCACTATGGGTCTCCTGCCTCTGGCTCTGGCTGTCTTTAAGTAGGTCACGGGGTCTCTACTGTATAGGTTGCAACAGAGGGGTTCCTGGAAAACAGAGTGAAACTCACTAGTAAACTTGATAAAGGATTTAGCTCGACATAGTTTCGAGCTCTGATACCAAAATAGTCCCTATTTTTCGGATCGCCGTGTGTGGGAAACTATGAAAATATCCACACAAGGCAAGAGTAGAGCGAAAGTGAGAGAGATGTAAAGAAAACACACTTGTTTATTGCTTAGTTCAAACTAGGATGCAAGAGAGAAGTTGGCTATTGAGGGTTTCTCGATGCCTAAGCTACCAAACTTGCATCCCTTATATAGGCTGGAAGGAAGGCTGAATTATTGGTGCGGGTGCGCTTTGGGCCCCATCGACCACCAAGAGCGTGTTTGGCAGTGTGGTTGCAGTTGCTTTTCAAATAGCTTTTCGCGCCAAAATACATGCCAATGATTTTTTTTATTTTTAAAAATCATTTTTGACATCAGCACATCAAAACATCAAAACGATCCAAAAAGTACAAACCGCACTCAATTTTAGCAAAAAAAAATTCAAAATTTGACGAAACGCAGTTACAAACGCAATGCCAAACGCTGCCCAAGAGATTCGCCATTCACATGGTTCAGCTGGCAACCAGTCACGGGTTGCATACAAACAAACTAAAAAGAAAATAAAAGGCGCATTATTGCACACTAGTGCGCTTGACAATACGAAAAGTGCTAGGGCCCACATCACATGTCGATGTTTTGCTCTAGCACGGAGCGGTATCGGGTGGGCAGTCCTTAGCGAGATCACCTGTCCATTAGGTATCGCGGAAAACAATTAGGGCCATGACACCTGTGTCACACCTATGTAAGGTGGCGATACGAACCATCATCATACCCATATGGATATGCTGGAAACCTTCCCAGACCAAGTCGTATACGGGCACAGAGGGTGCATACGATCACTTGACAAGTATCACATATAATACGCTTTTTCCAATGTACTCCGTTGTGACAATATGAGCAAAAACGTCTAAGCTCAGGGAGATATCCTCGTTCATCCCATTGATGGTCACAAGCCTCTTGTTCTGGGCTAAGAGGGTGTGTAGCCATCCACTCAGGAACTCTTGGGTGCTTTGGATCTGGTGCTCTAGGTAGGCGGATAACAGGAAAGGCCCAATTGACTAAGGCCTTATCTAAGTTTTCATCGTATGGCAAGGCTGCAGCAGTCAAGGCCGTGGGCTCCTCGCCTGGGCCTGCTTCATGTTCTGACATACAACAAATATGGTCACTGTCTAGCTCATCCTGTTCGACTGACACGACATCCCATTCATCAGGCAGCTGGAGGTTATCCACAAAATTCACCATGTTGAGGTCACCCTTCCTTCGCGGACATTCCTTAGCAAAATGCGAAGGATCACCGCAAATATAACATTTGCACTTGGCCTCCCGTTTGCCTTTATCCTTGTTGCGGATGACTTTCACATGTGTGTGATGTGGTTTTCCTTTATAGGTTTTGGCCTTTCATAGGTCGTACTTCTTGCTTTGATAGTATCCTGGAAGGGACACTTCCTTACAAAACGTAAGGTCTTTGAGACTTCTTTGCACAGCAGCTCGTCTACACATTTTGGCAAGGTAGTTGTGTATGAAGTAGATGCGGACAGGGACACCAATGGTATTTGTAGGATACTTAAGCCGGAAGGCTTCTTCAAAATCCTTACTGATCATCATTGGCAGTTTTCTGAACAGTTTCTCTGAAAGCTCGGGGCTTTGCCACATGCGTCCTGTTTTAGCCGTTATACGCAAGTAGGCTGTGAGAAAGGTGAAGATATCCTTCATGTTATCACAGGATAATCTTTCCAGGTCTTAGTAGGCACGATTTTGTTCTTTTATAGTGCCTCCATATAGGTCTTCGCCAAGAAACATTTTGCGGACTGTTGTGATGATGTTTTGCGTTTCATCTGCACCATCGATCACATTCTGATAGTCTGCTTCGAACTGCATCCGCCAGGCCATCCAGATGCATTTCTGATCTTCTCCGAGTAAATTCTTAACAAACTGGACCTTGTCAATATTGGAGTCGAATGAGCAGCTATTGACCAGGTTGAGGGTTACAGATTCCCATCTTGTTATTACGTCTGGATATTGACCAATATTAGAAGGGAGGACTAGCATAGCTCCGTGGTTGGTATGGGCCGAGGGTAGGTTCTAGAACGACTTATATGGTTTAAATGGGCCTTTATATGGAGGCAGTACATCTCGATACAGGGCTGAGCCTTGTGGGATGCCTGCACTTGCAGCTTGGGCTGGAGGATATCCTACGGGTCCCATATAGACTTCCTGTGGAGGTCTGGAACTGTTTGGCCTTCGTTGTTGGTCCACTGTAGTGGATAGAGAGCTGAGGGCCTTGTCCTTCTGGAGGAATTTCTCCTCCCATTTCTTCAGTGCTGGGTATTCAAAGGCAGCTACCAACGTTTCCACCAGTTTATCTTCTGTTTCATTGCCTGTTGTGGCCACGAATGCTACTTCCTCTGTGTTTGTACTGCTCTGTGTTGTTCCTGCTATGTGGTAGTCTGTGCTATTTAGGGTTAGTTCTGCTGTGGAAGCAGAAGATTTTTCGCTCTTGCATGTCGAGTGTTGTAGCAGTTGGTCAGCAGCTTGGACAATATCAGCAGTTTGCTGTATAGCTTGATTCCAGTCAGTTGTGTCAACCGATGCGGTAGAGGAGCTGGAACTGGAAGCAGAATCGGAATCAGATACTCCCCCACCCTCCCCCAAAAGAGCGAATGGGTTGTCACAAGCCATTAGCGAAAGGTAATCCGTGGGAGGACTGGGAGGTGAGGCAGGTTGGGCCTGCAAAGTAAAGCAGCAGTCCGAAGGGTCAACATAAGGGTCAGGATCGTTGACAGGATGCATCGTCCAACCAGTGGGTTGGATAGGCCCAGGTGTGGGCTGTCGGGCCTAAGAAGGGGCGGAGTAACGGACTCGGTAGTCATAACCATTGAGGTTGGGCTCGCCTAAGGAGTCCCATTCAGGGCCAGTGTAGCGGGACTGAGTCCACACGATAGTGGGTTCAGGATCGGGCTGCCAAGTAAGTTGGAGATTGGGCAGCTGAACCCATATGAGAGCGAGATCCTGGAATTCAGCTTCAGGATCTTGGGCATCATCGGTGTCGGATGGGTCACGGGCTAAGGGAGTAGGGGTGTCGCGATAACTAGCAAATCGCATAGAGACAGAGCCATCCAGATTGGTCCTTGCCTGGAAATCCTGGGGACTTTAGGCTGCTCCCCGAATTGTGCTGGGCTGTAAGTGCCATTGCTGCCCATATAACTCATGAACGGAGCGGGGGGTGCCGGGCATAGCCTGAATCCCGCGACTAACAAGATAATCCATGACACCATCAACTTGGTAACCGAAGCCGGTTACACTGGTATTGGTGATGCGGCCGACAAGGCCTCTGGTAATGAGCAGATTACTTTCGCCAGCTTGCTAGTCTCCGTAGCCACAAGTCATCACGGTGACCTGGATATGATTATAGAAATCATGTATGGAGGTCATGATATCCGGAGTGATATACACTATTTGCGGTCCTCGAGAGAGGTCGGCTTCCATGGTGCCAATTATGGCGAGATCGCCTGTCCATCGGGTATCACGAAAAATAATTAGGGCCATGACACCTGTGTCACGCCTGTGTAAGGTGGCGATATGAACCATCATCATTCCCATATGGATATGCTGGAAACCTTCCCTGCGAAGGCGGTCGTAGCTATCTTCCTGGATAAAGCGCATGTCTCGTCCTTCATTGACCACGAGGACCCGTTCCTCGCTATAGTGTTGATACACCCGATGTTGGGGGTCTGACCCATGTGTAGTATAGAGAACTGTTGGGGCAAGCATAGCCCGTCTGCGAGCACTAAGTTCCAGTTCGGTATTCAGGTCGACGCGACTTTCCAACGCGTTGCTGAATTGGTTGGAACTACAGGCCGCGGGAATGATTCTTCTGACGGCCCTCTGGGCCTCATACAGCCTACGCTGTCTTGTCCGATAACCTCGGATCTGATCTTCGAACTGGGCTGGGCACCCAGTTGTCTGTCCGTCTATCCTTCGAGATGTGCCCACAACAGGGGGCCTTTGTTGGACAGTCTCTGTCCTGGTACATGTGCCGCTCATGTTGAGCTGGAAGCACCGTCCTGGTTTCTGGCTTTAAAGTTCAGAAGAGTGAAAGGAGATGGGAGTGTAGGATCCCTCTGTTTATATGAATCCCACTCGTGATAGTCGTAAGACTTGGGCAGATCACCACGCCGAAGCTTGGGGGGTGGTTGATCAGAAACGTGAAAATGTTTGAGCTGATCAAAAAGCTTTCCGCATCACCACTGTTGTCTTCGTTTTGGTTGAAGATACTGCAGATGATGGTGTCTTTTTTGTAACAGTTGCAGACTGAATTTTCTTAGTGACACTAGCTGCTTTCACCGGCGAAGTGAGCTTATTGTTTTTCTGTTTCTTCTCATAAACTTTCTTGGCCACTTCCATAGAGAGCAAACCAGATTCCATCAACCTGCAATTACAGTCAGATGCAGCAACGTTTAAAAATGCACCCTAATACACGCAAAATATAAGTATCAAGATCATAAAGCAGACAATAGTTCTGAAGGGATGAACATCACCATTGCACTCCCAATAGCCCACATGGATTGGATTGCTAAAATCAATCAGACCAAGTCAAACTACATGACATGATCTGTATACTTGTTTTTGATTGGCCTAAAAACTAACTAGATGGGCGATCTTTAGAAAGATAGTCAAATTTCAAATCCAAAAAGCAGAGTCAACATTCACAACAGTCTCATCTGATCGCTCATAAACCAGTATCATACCTTTTCACTTTATTGAAAGTCTAAACTGTTGAATGTTTTTAGGAGGCCGCACTGCAATACATTATAGAAGAAAAGGGGTTGTGATTAGCCAGAGAATTAAACTGCTCATCTGCTACACTATACAAATAACCATACCCAAACTTTCAGTGGTGTAGCAGATGATGGAGCAGAGATAAAACCTGGGGGCGATGAACCCAAGAGCAAAGTCAACTTCTTTTCAGAGAACTGAACAGTTCCAGATACCATGTATGATAAACAAAACAAGAATAACATTTGAGACAATGATATATGCATTCCTCCCATGACCGTTATGAGATGATCATGAACAGCTGTATTTCCCCTTTCTGAACCTACCACTATTTTTGAGAAAAAAGAAGCTGTGATTGCTTTTAGACAAACGCCATATTTTGTGTCAAATTCATGGGAATTCATTAAAAACAATGGCTCAAACGTCCAACATGAAAATAGCACATTGTGACCTTTATTAAAGATACCTGGATATAAAGAAGCCATGTCCTAGAAATAATCTGTGAATTTATGCCAATAAAACTACAATTCAGGGAGCAAACCCTTTTACTATAATCTAATATAAACAACTACAAGAAATAAGACAGTGATGTTGTTTTAATACATTATCAAAGAAATCTTTGTGTTAGCGTTGGCAAAAGCAACAGATTCTACACAATTCATCATATGGTTACATTGCAGGCACCATAAGTTGTCCACAATCTTCTCATATGGTCTACACATCCTCAACAACCAAACATCAAATGAGAGGCTGAATAGGGAATTAGAACCATTAATACTTGTTGGGCACATTAAAAATAGGAAAAATCTAAACCAAAAATAAGGTGACCAAATATGTACACACTTGTGCAGTATATTTATGGTTCTAAGCTGACATTTACGACATTTCTATTTTGTATCAAGATCCATTTAGCTGATTTTATGCATCGATGCTCGGCATCCTTCTATGTGATGGCTAGCCTTTTGCAAACTCTTGTTTACAACCTTGCACCGTACAATTCCTATGTAAAATGTGAAACATATGTGCATGGGCAGAAAAATCATGCAAACATTGTGCTATCTGCTTACCAAGAGGCACGCCTTTATGTCTACTGTTGAGAATATAACCTATCCAGTGCCTTCCATATCCACTTCGTATAAAAAAACTCTCAAGTAAATTTAGTTAGGGTGGTTTGACCACTCTCTTTATCATCAAAGCTCAAACAATTCCATCATTTGTTAAGCCAGCATGATAAATTCAAATAACTATAGATTCAGAGTTTGGAAGATCATGGTGCCCTCATTAAAGGTACAAAGAGGGTCAAGGAAGGCATTGTAGGTGATAAGCAGGTCCTTCTTAGCTAACAACAAACTTCTTTCCCAATTTCCAGGACCGAGATTTTGGTGTGATAACAAAGGGACTGGACCCTAAAGAAGGTTCATCACCAAAAAAAAAGACAGAATGTCTCACCAGAATTGTGCCATTTCACTATCCGGAATCTGCTCATACAGAGTCTCATAAAATATCCTTAATGGGTCTCTCTGCAATAATAGAAGGCAACAAACATCTTGCTTAAAAAATCAGGAAAATCAGAAGGAAAAAACCTAAACAAATCAACCAAACTACATTACCTCCTCAGGAGGATCTCTCTTCTGTCCAGGAAAATCATAAACCTTCCTCTCCCTCTTCTTCACATTCTGCTCAGCGGCCACAGACGCCTTTGTCTTCTTACTATCTTCCTCTTTTTTTACTTTCTTCTTGTTCAATTCCTTTATCTCAAACCAATCCGCAAAATAGTACAAAACCACACCCATCAATCAAATAACTCCATTCTTCTATCTAAATTAAAAACAATAAAATAAAATAATCCTAAAATCTTACACTTCAATCACATCTTTTTCACCATTTCAGTACCAGAGAAATTAAAAGATTTGCTTCCACGCACTACTTCTGTCTGTCAGCAAGCCACAGGGACTGAACAAAAATTATAAAACCTACACCTTTATGAAATGCAAGACCAAAAATTTTAACTTTTAGAAAAGGAACACACGTAATAAAGAAAAAAAAAACCAAATCACCTTATCAGTCTTGGAAGCAGGGGTCTTTTTGAAGATGGGTTTATGATCATCATCATCATCATCGCTATTGGCTTCTTCTTACTTCACTTTAGCTACTGGTTTAGAGCTAGAACCAGAAGAACCCTTGCCCTTTCCTTTAATGGGTTCATCAAAATCGTCATCTTGCGGCTCTTCTTTCTTAAATTTGGTAACTTTAGACCCAGTTTTTGTAGCTAAAGAACCAGCATTTGTTGGGTTCTTTTTCCGGGCTTGGAGTAGGGCACTCAAGCTCTTATCTTCCTCTTTTCCTTCTCCTCCTTGTTCTTTCTTTACTACGTCTTCTTTCTTCACGGGTTTTGAATCCTCTGATGGCATCTATTTAGAGAAAACCTGGAGAAGATACGGAGACAGCTTCTATGGAGGTTGAGAGTTCTGTAAAATCCTTGTGTTCTGGGAATTCAGGACTGGGGTGAGGGGAAAGAGCTGCTTCAGGGGTAGCCTACACGATGTCGTATTGATTAGTAGTAGCAGTTGCGGATCTTGATGCGACGGCGTCGTTCCCTTGAATCTTTTGATATTCAAGTTTCAATATAGGAAATACTAGATAATCGGCCCATATTATTTCGAGCGTAGATAAATTTTTTAATGTTAAAACAAATGTCCAGCGTTGCTAATGTTTTTTATTGATTTTTTTTCTTAGGTGTTAATCTAATATGATTGATAGGTAAAATATATTTTGATAAAAAAAATATTTCGGATAACATTTAAAAAAATAATAATTTTGAGACGATTATATATTGAATTAACTAACTCAAGTTATCTTGAATTAATTGATAAATTTATAATTCTAGTTATGAAATTATAATAACCCTATAAAAATAAATTATAAATTTAATTCATAATCAATCCAGTGATTAAATATAAAATTAAAAAAATTAATATAAAAAAACTCAAGTTAAATATTAAAACATGAAATTAAAAAACAAATAATTAAAAAAATATAAAAAATAATCCAAGTCAACTTGGATTAACCCACCAAACATGTAATTTATATCATGAGATCGAGATAATTCTAATTAACCCAAGTTGTCCTTGACTAGGGTAATAAAATTGAGATAACCTCTTAAAAAACAAATCGAAACAAATCATAAGCTTAATCTCTAACAAATTAAATATTAAAATAAAAAATAAAAAATACCATTAAAAGAAACAGTGATTTACGGGTTGATGTAAAATAAAAATACCACATCTTTTCTGTTAATCTTAGTATAAAGTTTTATTTTATTTTATTTTTTGTTTTAATAGGTAGAGTTTGTTTTTACTTAGAGTACATGTCTCCCCATGTCCGTGTATATTTATATAGAAAAAATTCCACTTTTTTAGATGAAACCATCTTAATTTTAAATAAAATGTTTAATTTTATTTACTTTATTTTTTAAAATTTAGAATATCCATGTTTTAATCATTTTGTGATAGTATTTGGTTTTTATTTTGTTACATAAGAGACAAAAACAATTGAATAAAAATAACATATTTTTATGTACCTTTTGTTTCAAAATATAAAAACTTATTTTAAATTATCCGAAAATATGTTGATATCTATTCAATTAAATATATTTATATTTATTTTATATCTGTATTTTTATCCTCAAACAGTAACCACTACTATCCTTTGAAAAATTAGCTCCGTCTTTGCATCACACGTGGACCTCAGTGTATCATTTTTCCGGAGATCCATGGGAGGCTTGTCTTTCAAATTTTTATTGCGTTCGTTGAAGTTACCACCTCAAAAAGTATTTAATAACTGAAGTAAATATTTTTTAAAAATTTTTATTTAAAAATATATCAAAAAATATATTTTTTAATACAAAATATATATAAAAAACTAAAAATTAAAAAAAATCAATAATTTTAAAAAACATAATTAGATGGTAATGACAAAGAAGTCCTGTTGGAATATATTCCTTCTCTTTCCTTATTTCTCTACCTCTATATTCAAGTAATAAAAGTTACTAAATAACTGTTTTGGTATCAATACCAGCTAAGTGGGCATGAGTCCAAAAGAAATATGGTCGGTTGAGGATCGAATCGGAACCCCAGAATTTATGCTAAAGCAGACACTCAAAACCCTCCATCCTCCTATATAATTATAAGCCCTTTCATAAGAGAAGTAACCTCGAGAAATATAGGGCTAGGGAAGCTACTTCCGAGAGGAAAAGATGGCTTGGCTGTTGAAACATACAAGGGGGCCTGCATGGAAGCAAGAGTGGACACAGCGTACTCTAGCCTCCTTGTCTCTACCTCCTTTCCCCTTAGTTGCTATTTTCTTTATAATTATTCTCCTTCTGTCTGTATCATCATTTATGAGCTACAAGAACCTGATGCGGCACGCACTGATCAACTTCAAGTTGCTACTCTTGTTCTTGCCTGTGCTCTTGATATTTTTGGCTATGTTTGCGTCTAAGGTTGAGACCTTCATGTTTCCCAACACAAAAGCACAGTATGGCTCGGCGGATAATAGGAGTTCGAACTTGCCTTGGGGATTGGCGGTGTTGGTGGTGGTGCTTCTGGTGATGGTAAATTACAGGTCTTCTTTTCAGTCCATGTGGTCTCCAATTGTATGGAGGTCCGTTTAGTCGTCAGCTATGTGCATCATCTTTGAATATGTTGAAATCTTCTATGGTTTTACCACTGTACTTGTAAAATTCTAGTGAAAACTTAGTTTGTTTTGTCATTTTATAGATATCTGGCAAAACAGATTTTTCAGTTTTAGATATTATATATTCACTTCAGCAGATAACAAAATGGTAGAATCCTGTTTCAGAGTTTCAGTACAGGATAATGGCAAAAGAGTCATGAGGAGCCTAGGTATTTGTTGTAATTGAAAGACATCACAAATGCCAACTAAATCCAGCATTGCAACCTATGCTAACTTACACTGCACAATAAGGTCGAAGAAAAGAATGGCTTCCCAAAGGTCTGGCAACAACTTAACTTACATCAGATCGACTGGGATACAGAAAAGAAAATTATACAGAGCCAAACATCAGAGCTGAATGAAAAACTGCATGGAGAAGCTGCAACTTTGTTAAGCTGAAAGGTTAAAGAATGGCGTGAAAGGTGTCATTTAGACAGGAGTAGATGGGACCTTCACTTTAGGAATTTTGAAGGAAGAAGAGAATAATCTTGGAGCTTCAAAAACAGAAACATCCATCCTTTTCTTCTTCAAGCTTCTGATACTCTGAAATCAAAAACGGTTTGAAGTACAATTAGCTTACAGGATCAAGACAAAATGTCTAGTATTTTGAGGTTCGAATGGTTATGCTGTGGGCAAATCACAAAGAATGATGTAGATTAACATGCAACTTTTGACTATCTATTTAAGAGCCTCAAGGCTACATGACAACATGAATGAACAAGAAGCAAATTTGATATTCGGGCATTTTTTAAGCGATGACTGGTGGTAATCAGATTGTTTTTTCCGCTCTAAAGATGCATATACAATGGTCTTCCAACAGATAGGGTTTTCTAAAAGCTGGTATCTATTTTTGTTCTTTCATACGTAAGAGGAAAAAGATTATACTAGACCTCCAATGATGTACATACCAAGTCAGTCATCATCTCATACCAAGATCTAACTACATATAATGCATTATTAATTCTTTAATACCTTTTCAGCATCCTTGGAAGGAACAGCGGATTGCAATACTTTCCTGTCAACAAGGTTACAATCTCTGCCACAGCTTTTGACTCCCGAAGTGAAAGTTCTAACTGGTGCACTACAAGGTTTCATTACAGTTGTAATTTGGGCAGTTCTTAACTTTCTTAACAATTCCAACTCCCGGGAGAGTTTAGAAGTTTCTTCCTTCCATTTCTTTGTGTCAGCTTCCATCTTGGCCACCTTAGCATTCAATCTTTGAATAATTTCATTCTTCTCATCATTTGAGGATTGGAGCAACTCTGCAGTGGCAAGAACTTCTGCTATCTTCTCATTTGCCTTCTCAACTTCAGCTTCTTTAATCCTTAATTTATTGGTGAGATTGCTTTCTAGAATATCATATTGATTCCACACAAAGTTTTTCCCTTTCTGGAGAGCAGATGCTTCAGAATTCTTTTCAAAAACAAGCTTCTGGTTCTCAAGCTTTAGCATTTCTACTTCGGCTTCCAACTTTTTAGCTTCACCAGACTTTAAATCACTATGCCCGGGACCCTTTCCATTGGCAGTTTCTTTAGAATTTTCCTGATATATATCAAGCAGAGAATTAAAAATCTTACGATGGTATTTAAGGAAAAGTCCCTAAGAACCAAAATATGAAATGGAACATACTTTTAGGCTCTGAGAGAGGTAGCCAAACAATGCTTGGAAATCTGCCAATTCATCTTCTGTTTGCTCTGCAATCACAAACACCAATCAAATAAAGCAGACTTAAAACATGTAGAGTCATTACAAAGCCCTCCACGAACAAGTGCATTCCCAACAACATAATCTATGTGAAACTCACCACATATCAACACCTAAGTAAAGACTAATAAATCTGAATCAAGATAGTCACACAGAAAAGTTGGAAAGGATGAAATGTGTGAAGTGATTTTATATGCAATTCTCATAAAACTTTTAAAAAACCACCTGTAGTCAAAGGAGTATCACTCCTATGCCAACAAGATATCTTAAGTACAACAGTGTCTTACTATATTCTATTACCCCTTCTGTTCATGCCATCATTAAAATCATAAAAAGCATTCCCTTCACATTACAGCATGGAAAAAAGATTGAATGATTTAGCCCCAACTTACTTCATCTCATCTTAAAAAATCTTGCAACAGATTCTAAAATTCTCAATTTTTTTCCATTTATGTTATATAATTCAAACAAAAAATGCATAAAAACACTTGAAAAAAAAAAAAACAAATCACCTAATATCAGAATGCATTCCATATATATATATATATATAGACAATCTTTAATCATTCAGCCTCTATTAGTATTACAATGAAATCAGAACTTGCAGCAGATACTTAAATCCTCAAGATTCCCATTATTTTCATATTAATGATGTACAAACCAAGATAAGAATGCATAAAACCCTTTAAAAAGTCACTGACCAAATTTCAATTTGTGAAGAGAAACCTCTCTCTGCTTCAATCCCAACATCAAATCACCTTTAGCAGCCTCAAGCAAACACGCCATGTCTTTCTCCATCAAACCCCCCTTAATCTACGCAGGACATCACAAAAGCCTCAACTTTCAAAACCCTAATTTTAAAATCCAAAAAGAACCAAACTTTACACAAAAAATTAAACTTGCCTGCAAAATATGATCATCATAGAGACGAATATCAGAAACCCATCTATCATGTTGCGTTTTTATGCGATCTTCAAGGATTTTCCTCTCTTTTAAAAGAGTTTCGAGCTGTTCTTGTTGGTTCTTTAGTAATTTTACCAGCCCGCCAAACACTTTATCCCATTTTTCACGATCTGAAGTTACCACTTGAGTGCGCTTTGAAGTACCCATTTTTGAATCGAATTGTTAAATAAGAAGAAAGAAGGAGAAGAAGAGGAAGATTTTTTTTTTGAATTGAAAGAGAATGATTGAGATTTTAGGGCTTTCACTGTTTCAGAGCGGATTCGACCGTTGTAAATTCAAAAGAGGGTTTCCTAAAGTGGTATCTGTGCGTAGTTAAAAGGATAAGGAAATTGGGCTTTTCCTAGCTATGGTGATTTTGCGCTTATTGGGCCTGAACTGTCTCTGCTTTTTCAATTAAAAACCATTGATGTAATTGGGTTTTCATTCCCTTTTTGACTAATGTGATGGATCTAATTGGGCTATTTACTTCAGTAGGACAATGCTAAATTCATTGGCCAGCACCGTTTTTTACCGAAAAAGGGGAGTACCAATTTAATGCAATTGCAATTTTTTTAGATTTTTTTTTTCAGATTTTCATCTTCATCTAATTTATAAACGAGATAGCATCCCCGCGTGTTACTACAAGTTTATAAAATAAATATATTTAATAGTGTTATAATTGTAAATCAGTGTTAGATAAGTAATAAAAACTAAAGGTATGATGGAGCCAATATTTCATGGTGGAAAAAAAAAATTGTTTTAGTGATAAAAAATTTAGAGACTGGACAAGATGATTTGTAGCAATCCACAGTATTTTATGAGAAAAGATACAATGCTTTCGCCACATGATTTAACTTTTATGTTAATAAAAAGTAAAAAAAAATTACAAAGCTAAATTCTCTGCCAACTTAAAATCATAAAAAACAAATTGGGAAAACACTGCAACAATTCACGGTGTTTTAAAGAAAAAAATTACAAAGTTAAATTTTCAATCAACTTAATATTAAAAAAATCAAATAGACAGAGATAATTTTTGAAAAAATTAAATTAAAAAAAAAACACAAAATAAACAAGGACAAAAACCCTTACTGGAAACACTGTAGCAATTCACAGTGTTTTGTGAAGAAAGCTACAGTGTTTCCCCGCGTGATTTAGCCTTATTTGTAATGACTTATAATTATAATTCTCAATCAGCTCAATATTAAAAAAATAAAATTGACAAAGACAACTTTGAAAAAATCACAAGAAAAAAAAACTATGTGGAGAGACACTGTAGTAATACACAATGTTTTGTGAGAAAAGCTATAGTGTTTTCCTCATATAATTAAGTTTTGTTACAAAGTTAAATTATAACCAGCAAAGTATTAAAAAAAAGACATCGACAAAGATAATTTTAAAAAAAATATTACAAAAAAAACACAAAAGAAACTGGAAAAAAACCATGTGAGGAAAAACTATATCAATCCATAGTGTTTTGTGAGGAAAGTTATAGTATTTTTCTCACATTATTTAACCTTACTTGTATTTACTTGTAATTGTAATCCTTAACCAGTTTAATATTAAAAAAATAAAATTGACAAAGATAATTTTAGAAAAAAACAAAAACTACGTGGGAAAAGACATTGTAGCAATCCATAGTAATTTGCGAGGAAAGCTACAGTGCTTCCCTCACATATTATAATTATAATTCTTAACCAGCTCAATATTAAAAAAAAATTAAAAAATAATTTTGGAGAAAATAATAAAAAAAACAAAAACCAAAAAAAAATTCATGTGGAGAAACATTGCAGTAATTAATAATGTTTTAAAGAAAAAAATTACAAAACTAAATTCTCAATCAACTCAATGTTAAAAAATAAAATCAACAAATATAATTTTAAAAAATAAAAAAATAAAATAGAAAAATCTTGTGGGAAAACACCGTAGCAATCCATAGTATTTCAAAAGAAAAAAATTACAAAGTGAAATTTTTAACTAGCAATATTATAAAAATAAAATTGATAAAGATAATTTTAGAAAAAAAATAAAAAAAAATAAAGTGCAAAAAAAAGTAAAAAAAGGAAAAGAAAAGGTGACAAAAAAGTAAAAAAAAATACATTGTAAATTGCTGTTGTAATCCACAGTGCTTTGAGTGTGGATAAACAGTAAAATCCCCACACTTTTTAGCTTGTTACTTCGTGTATTTGTAACAGTTATTTTATTGCATTAATGAAGAAATACTCTTATCATTTTAGATCTTTTCTAAAAAAAATTATAATTTTTTCTAAATTTTTATGCAATCATGTACATTAAAAAAAACATGAGCCTCACATCACACCATAAGTTCATGATTTATATATTTTTTTTTAAAAAAAATCTTGATGGATACTTCAGTAGGACAATGCTAAATTCATTGGAGATTTTCTAAGGAATTGATAGAGGAAAATCCCTGACAAATTTTTCACTTGTCCATTTTGGAATAAATGACACAGATGACAAATTTTTCACTTGTCCATTTTTCACTTGTCATGCGAGTAGAGAAATGGTGTGGTGGTTTTCACTTCTTGCTTAAAAATAAAATAAAATTGATATCATTTCCAATTGAAGTCTCTAAGACAACGGAGATTATGCCAATTATTATCCTTTCTCTAGGGAAGGATAAACTTTGGAATGACAAGTTAATACATGAAACTTCCCACGTCATCACCAGATCTTACAAGATTTTGACTAAAGTAATCTAGTTAGATTCTAAATTTATTTTTATTAAATTATTAATTTAAGTTTTATAAGTTTTAAAATCATTAAAAACTTATATAATTATTAACTTCAGAACCTGTAGAATTAATTAAAATGTTTGAAAATTAACTCAGATAACCACCTTAAAAAAAAAATTTCTCCGCAAGCCAGCATTTTTTACCTTCTATATTTAACATGCCAAACATGAAAAAAGCATGTTCTTTTCACTAGTTAATGTTTACAGAGGTAGTGTAGGTTTCTTCGAGCAGATCCTCGTCACTTCCTAGGCCTCCTTCTTCCCTTTATATATGCTTGTATCATCTTAATTAATTATTAATAATAAATTAAAATCCATCAATGTTTTACTGAGCAAGTTTATAGTAAGATAATAAATTGTTTTTTTTTTCTAGGCTTTTATGGGTTTTTTTTTAACTTTTTTCTTTGTGTTTTTTCCTTTTAATAAATTTTTTTTGTTTAATTTAGTTTGTTAATGTTAATTTTTTTATTTAGTTATCAGATTTTCATGACACGGATCTTGGGTTTGACAGGTTGACCTGAGTTGACGAGTTAACCTGAATTTTTTTTTTATTTTTAAGTAATAACATATACTAAAATTGTTCAGTGTTTCACTGTGCAGTCCACCGTGAAACGCTAAGCTGGTTTTTTTAATTTTTTTCTGTTTTATTTATTTTATTTTATTTGCTTTTTATGCCTTTATGGGATTTTTTTGCCTTTTTTCTTTTTTTTTTTTCTTTTAATGAATTTTTTTTGTTTAATTTAGTTTGTTAATGTTAATTTTTTTTAGTTATCAGACTTTCATGACACGGATCCGGGATTTGACGGATTAACCTTATTTGACGAGTTAACCCAGATTTTTTTTTGTTTTTTTTAAATTTGACGAGTTTAACCCGGAATTATTTTTTTTGCTTTTTTTAAAGTTTGACGAGTTAACCCGGAATTTGTTTTTTTCTTTTTTTCTTTTTAATTAATTTTTTTCATTTAATTTAGTTTTTTAATGTTAAATTTTTTTCTATTTAATTATCAGACTTTCATGACACGTATCCCGGGCTTGACAGGTTAACCTGTTATTTTTTTTTTTCTATTTAGTTATCAAACTTTCATGACGCGAATCCCAAGTTTGACGGGTTAACCTAATTTGAAGAGCTAACCCAATTAATTCAGATTTTTTTATTTTTCTTCATTAGTTTTTTTTCTTCATGTTGGTTTTTTTTCTTTGTTTTTTTAATTAATCTATTTAATTATCATATTTTTATGACACGACCTTGCATCCAGACCCACATTCAAGTCTCTTGGGTTTGGTGTTGTAGCCAAACTCACTTAAACTTGAGTCATGTAAGTTTAATATTATTATTAATATTATAAATATTACTCTTGGGTCAAGCGTTGCAGCTAAACCAAAAGCTCTTAGGCATATCTTTGCAAAAAAACATAACACTTTTAGATCTTAACCTTTTTTGATATTTTTTATGCAAGAAAAAAAAAATTTAACCCATGGTGTGTGCTTTTTTTTTTCTCTCCTTTTCTTTTTAAGCCTTTTACTGTGGATTGCACAGTATAGTCCACGGTGAAAAATGTGATGCCTTTAGGTTTTTTTTTGTATTTTTTAATTAATTTTTTGTAAATTTAGTTTCTTAATATTAAATTTTTTCTATTTAATTATCAGAATTTCATGATATGGATCCCAGGTTTGACGTGTTAATTCAGTTAATTCAGATTTTTTTTCTTTTTTTTCATTAGTTTTTTTCTTCCTGTACGTTTTTTTTCTCTTTGCTTTTTCCTTTTTAATTAATCTTTTTTTTAAAATTTATTTCATTAATAATAAATCTTTTTTCTATTTAATTATCACACTTTCATGACACGAATTTCAGGTTTGACGGGTTAACCTAATTTGACGGGTTAACTCGGTTGATTCATATTTTTTTTCTTTTTCCGCGTTAGTTTTGTTTTTTTCAATTTCATCTTTTAATATTGTATGCAGTCCACAGTAAAAAGGCTGGAGCCTTTGATTTTTTTTTTCTTTTTTTTATGCCTTTCACGGTGGACTGCACAGTGCAGTCCACGGTGAAAAGGCTGATGTTTTTTTTTAATTAATTTTTTTATTTAGTTTATTGATATTAATTTTTTTCTATTTAGTTATCAGACTTTCATGACACAGGTCTCAGGTCGTGTTAACCCAGTTAATTTAGATTTTTTTTCTTTTTCTTCATTAGTTTTTTTTCTTTTATCGTTTCTTTTTATTTAATATTTTTTTTATTTAATTTAGTTCATCAATATTAAATTTTTTTCTATTTAGTTATCGACTGATGCTTTTAGTTTTTTTTTTTTGCTTTTTTGCTATTTTTATGCCTTTGGCTGTGAAAAGTATGCTGTAGTATACAGTGAAAAGACTGATACCTTTTTATTTGTTTTTTTCCTTTTTAATTAATTTTTTTTGTTTAATTTAGTTTGTTAATATTTAATTTTTTTCTATTTAGTTATCAAACTTTCATGACACGGATCCCGGGTTTGACGAGTTAGCCCGATTAATTTTGTGTTAACCCATCAATTTTTTTTTTCTATTTAGTTATCAAACTTTCACGACATGATTCCAAGGTTTGACGGGTTAACCTGGTTTGAAGGGTTATCCCAGTTAATTCAAAAAAAAAAATTTGTCATTAATTTTTTTCTTCCTTTTGGTTTTTTTTTCTTTTTAATTAATCTATTTAATTATCATACTTTTATAACACGACCTTGCAGCCAGACCCACATCCAAGATTATTGGGTCTGGTATTGCAGTCAGACCCACTTAAACTTGGGTCATGCAAGTTTAATGTTATTATTGATATTATAAATATTACTTTTGGGTTAGACATTGCAGTCATACTCAAAACTCTTGGGTATAACTTTGCAAAAAAATTTAATACTTTTAAATTTTAATTTTTTTTAATATTTTTTATACAAAAACTATTGACCCATAACATCTCGCGTTTCGTGTTACTCTATTTTGGATCCCTTTTCATCTGTTATATTACCAAGGTTTACATTCTTTGTGTTCCCTCTCAGCTGGTATGGACGTGTTTTTGCTTTCATTTTGCTTGTTTTCCTTTAAATTCTCCAAACTTTATTTATCGGACATACATAAATAATAATAATTATTATTATAATAATAAAATATTTTTTAAATATTTTTAAATATTGCATTTATAGTTTTGACCATTATTTCACTCAAACCAATAAGGGTTATTTTTTGGATAGTGAATAGGTTATGAATAATAGATAGATTTTGAATATTATCAAATTCAATCAAAAACTCATTGGAATTTAACCTAAAATTATATATTTATATTGTATAGATATATTTATTATTTTTAATTAAATAAAAAGTAATAATTAGAAAATAAATACTTGAAACTCAATAAATAATTGTATAAATTCTTTATTTAATGAATATTAGATAGAATATAAATATTAAAAAAATTCAATATAAGAATTTTACTGAATACTTCCAAAAAAAAAAAGAAAGATAGGCCACCTAACTCACCTTAATTGTGATACCTTACCAAATAAAGAAAATCTCAAAGCACACACATTCTTCATTACTCCATGGTCAATTAGATCAATCCTTAATTCCACCTGTTCTTTTTAAATAAAGATATTACCCCACACGTACCATCCACATGCTTAGTTGGTTTAATGTTTGTTATGCTAATCCGTAATCCAACCTTATTTTTAAATAAAATATTATGAAATTGTCAGATTAATTTTTTCAGAAAATCATCTGATGCATTCATACGATTTATTTTATAAATCAATCCGATACGGCAGACCGGTTTATCACCCACCTGGAAAATGCCATTTTTTCGGTGCACACGAAAAACCAGCTCCGTTAACAAACCACGTTCAAAAAAGAGGCCATCCACCGTGACCACATAAATTCAAAGTGGGCTTGCCACCATAATCATCCATTATAATGGTTGTTGAGCAGCCTATCCCATTACTGCAGCAAAAATATAAAGTAGCAGCCCCATGTCCATCTTCTTCTTCTTACCAAACTCTCCTCATCTCCACGTGTTCTAACATAACTCGCATTGATCAGCACTCCTTGCTGCTGTTCCTGTCCCTTCCCACAGCTGATCTTGATCACAGCCTTCTCCCGTGTACCTCCTCCATAGACATCAACGATCCACGGATCTAGCATTTATTACTACATCAACAACAAAACTACTTAATTATACGTGATCACTTCACTCTCCCGTAACTGATACGCCGCATCAAAATTAGGAGCGCAGAGAGAGAGAGAGAGAGGAGAGAGTGATAGCAAGAGGAATAAAATGAAGGCAACGAAGAGGCCAGTCCAGGCAGTGGCGACATGGGTAAGGAAGCAACCACCGAAGATCAAGGTGTTCTTAGCGGTGGTTTCAGGGTTGGCAGCGTTGGTTTTTCTCAGAATGGTTGTTCATGATCATGACAACCTCTTCGTTGCTGCTGAGGCTGTTCATTCTATTGGAATCTCTGTTCTTATTTACAAGCTCATGAAGGAGAAGACTTGTGCCGGTAATGGATATGATGCATCTCTCTCTTTCTTTTATGATTATCTCAAATTTATTTATTTTATTCCGCTGATTTAATTTTCTAAGCAATTGCTTGTGAAATGCAATTGGGTTTTTTTTTTTTTTTTGTGATGTTAAAGGGTGTGAGTTTAGTCATTTTAGTTCTATTTGTGGTTGTAAAGTGTAAAAGGTTTGGTTTTTTGAGATTACTTTTATTGAAGACTGTCGAGTCTTTTGCAGGTTATTTCAAGCTGAAAAGCTCAGACCATAAAAAATGATCCAAAGATTTTTGGATGATGTTAGGGTTTTGGTCCAATCGTCATGGGGTTTATGTCAATCTTACATCATGGTTTTACCAGGGTTTCTTTTTGTTTTCTGTATATGGTGTCTAATCTTTTCATACGGGGAAATCTGTTGGTGTCAAGAAATTGTGTTGAGGGGTTAGGGTCTAATGTGCTAATTGAGGATAAGCAGTTTTTATTGAATAAAGCAAGATCAGATTTCTTTGTATAATGTATAGATAATTGCTCGGTAGATGCTACTATCTGTCTCGTTAGTGCAATAGTTTTCAATATCGATCATGTAACCCATTGCGATTAAGCGCATGTTCTACATTCTGTCTCTGTGTTTCGCACCAACTCAACTCTGGTATTTTGTTTTGTCTCTATTTTGGAGTTTTCTAATTTTAGAACTTTGTAGGACTTTCACTGAAATCACAGGACCTCACAGCTATATTTTTAGCTGCTAGGCTCTATTGCAGTTTTGTCATGGAGTATGACATACACACTCTACTTGATTCTGCTACCTTGCTGACAACCCTTTGGGTAATCTATATGATCCGCTTCAACTTGAGGTCCAGTTACATGGAAGACAAAGATAACTTTGCAATTTACTATTTGGTGAGTCTTGTGCATTTGTTGCACTGAAATAATCCACAGATAGAATTTTCTTTTCTTTTTTTTGGAATTTCTGTGTTAGGAACTTCGGATTAGGGAGTGAGTATGTTTTAGTATGGAAGTTAAACTGCAAGTGTTTTCTTAGATATTCAATCAGATAGCTAATCCTTTTAGTTAAGTATTCCTGATTTTACTCTCCCCTTAACAAGATTATCAGTTACTTTGGCTTAAGTATTAAATGATTTTAACCAAAAACCATTCTAATAGGAGACCTGATAGTTTGCCAATTTTTAGCATTTAAGTTAAACTGCAATTTTTTCCCAGGTCTTTAAACAGCTAGCTTGTCCTGTACATCTAAACATCGCTGATTATACCATGCCACCCTGCAAGATTTTATCAGTTACTCATGCATGCAGTGCTTAAGCGAGTTTAAAGAAAACCATCGTGATGTGCGCCTATTGAATTGGTGGGCCGGCACGCAATGTGCATTCTTGGTTTCATGTTGGTGTTGCCATCAATTTGCAAGATTTGTACTTAGCTTATGATGTTTTAAACCCACAAAGAAAGGAATAAACAAATTTCTTATGATGGAGTAGCTCTTTTCTTTCTTTTAATCAGGCTTATAATATAGTTTGATCATGATTTTTTTAGTCTCAATTTGCTCTTTATTGTTTTTTTCCCCCTTAGAAGTAACACGTGTCTTTTCTTCTTCTCAAACAGGTGATACCATGTGCTTTACTAGCTTTGATTATTCATCCAACAACACATCATAACATATTCAACAGGATTTCCTGGGCCTTTTGTGTTTACCTTGAATCCATTTCAGTGTTGCCTCAGCTGCGAGTGATGCAGAACACAAAGGTATGACTGAGAATAAAATGTGCACTCTTATTAACTTTCTCTAACGGATCATACTTTTTGCAAATATGGGACTGATGGTTGTGCAGATTTTCGTCTTAGTCAATGCCCAGATGATATTGGTATTTTTTTTAATGTGTAGATGACCTTCACATGACTATTCTTGCTCATCTTTCTTTTGTCTGATTTCAGATTGTTGAACCATTCACAGCACATTACGTATTTGCACTTGGAGTTGCCAGGTTTTTAAGCTGTGCACACTGGGTCCTCCAGGTTTGATGATGTGTCTTAAAACTCCTTTTAGATTTTGGGATATGACTTCTGTTATTGCAAAATTGCTGTTAGGCATTCATTGTCACAGCGCACTTGTCCAACACTAGGCTGAAGATTTGCATGCACAGAGCACAGTGATGTTTGTCCACGAAATTGATCAGAACAATTATATAATTGCTTCAAGTAGAACTTATTTTCCTCTCGTATCTAAGTTCTATTATGCTTGGAAGAGCGCTGATTATGTTACAACTATTTTTTTTGTATGAAACCATCCTCTTGCAGTCTTTACGTACAAATACACATCAATTTTCTGCTTGACCACCCCTGCCCCTGTGGACACACATGAAGCATTCACACATATGCATCGCATTTGTGCACCCATATGTATATATGGCTATCTTATTGTCCATTTTTGGTTCACTGTAAAGCTCTACGTTACTCTGCTGGGGCTAGTACTTGTGCTCGACCACAAATCAGAAGGCATAAAGTGACAATGCTAGCATGAATCATTTAAATAGCCACTCTTATCTGAGGATACATTTTATCTCTATATGCAGGTATTGGACACTCGAGGACGCCTATTGACAGCACTGGGCTATGGACTGTGGCCTTCGATGGTCCTGCTTTCAGAAATCGTGCAGACTTTCATTCTTGCTGATTTTTGCTATTACTATGTCAAGAGGTAGGGTTATGGGCAACGAGCCTTCTTTTCAGAAAACACTAGACATAACGTTTCAGATGCTCTCTTTAACATATGTTTGGTTATTTGCAGTGTTCTTGGTGGACAACTTGTTCTACGGCTCCCCTCAGGAGTGGTGTAAGCTAGCGTGCCCCGCATAATCTGCCAAGCGCCTCCACTGATAACTACCACGATGCAAAGCAGCTTTGGTTGCGTTTGGGCCATCCAGATAGTGTGATCACGCATGTTCTCTTTTGAAGGCATTAGAGTTATTGTAGTAAGTGGGACTGTGAAGTTGGGTCACGTTGCATGTTGGTATTTTGGTAACTTAATAATTAAATAGAAAAAATATTATTGAAAATGTTAGAATTCATGACCTGGATAATAAATTAACCCGAGTTAATCTAGATTAATCTTATATGCCAGCTGGATTTGAGATTAGAATCTTTTTTCATAGTTCATTTAAGCTTCTGATGCAAAAAAATGCATCGTAAAGTACCTCTTGTTAATAGTGCAATAGTGAAATTCTCGGCAACCAGCTACAACAAAAGGAGATTAGATATATGTGTGGAAAAAGCAAGTGCATGAAGAAACTGTGTATTGCTGAGAAGAAGTACCTAAAATGTTCAAGATTTCTAATTCAATTTAATTTTATATATATTCTAAATAGTACAATTAAATTCGATTATATAATTTAGTATTTATTCTAAATATAAAAATTATAATAAATTATGAATTGAATTAAAATGACATAAAATTAAATTCAATTATTCATATGATTTGCCTGCATACAGTTAATGTTAAATAGACTACCGGTAACATAACTGCGTGGATAATCAGTGGGTATGGTGTGGTCCATGCACTAGTGTCCAAAAGGCTCTACTGGGCCTTTAGCTAATCTGGATATGGCTCAATGTTCATTAACCCACCAATGCTTTTACGTGGCACCCTAATATCTTTATCTCTTGTAGCTTTGACCGCTCTCCTTTCATCATCGATTTTCTACAGCTTTGGCTCACGCCGTGGTCCAGCTGTACGTGTATTACAGATTATCAAGGGAAAAAAAATTATTTGTAGGGTTTGGTAACCGTAAAATAGGGCATGGCCGCAAAGCAATCCAAATGACGTCGTAGCACTGTAAATCTCCATCAGGTCTATGCACCTAAATACTTTCTGACAGACCAATAGCCAGTTTCATAAAAAATATATGTGTGGTGAGAATCCAGCTATGTGTCTGATTCTGTAATGGCTTGGCAGGTGTCCAGAGTGGCTATTTGGAATCTACGAAGCGTGTCCAGATTGGTGCTCGTATTAATCGCTTTATATCTTTTTTCTTTTTTTACTGTGTTTGTATAATAGATTTTTTTCTAATTTTTAACAGCAATATATTAAAATTATATAAAATAATATTTCAAAATATTAGTTTAATATTTTTTAAATTAAAAGTAATTTGAAAAGTAAAAGCAAAGAATACATGATACAATTGTGGTAGATTAAAAACTCAATTAGAAGCGCAATGATTTTAGTTTTTTGATGCTTTTCAAAAGCATGTTTCACTTAAAAAAGTATTAAATTAAAGTTTTTTTTAGTGTGTGTATTTTTTAATTATTTTAAAATATTAATTTAAAAAAAAAATTATTTAAATAAATTTTTAAGTAAAAAATACTTTCAAAAAATATTATTTAGCATTGTATAAACATGCACTTAGAGCATATTTGTTTTTACATTTTAAAAATATTTTATTTTTTTATTTTAAATTATTTTTTAATATTATTAAATTATTTTAATATATTAATATACTAAATAAAAAAATATTTTAAAAAATAACCATTAATTTATTCAGTCACGTAGTTTGAATGCTGGTGTGTCTGCATATAAAGGTATGTAAAAGATTCAGTACACTGCAATCCTTGTGCACTTGCATAGACAAAGGAAATTTGACAGCTTGAAGTGCTTTGTCAACGTTATTTGGTTGACTTTGCGTCAAATTCCAGTCACAGAACAAGGTTAATTAATAGCTAGTTTGGAGTCAAATTCAGTCAAACTTGTCCTTCCTGTGCTGTTCAATCCGGGTTCGATCAGTTTTTGCAAACCATTTCCTCCCTGGCGTGAAGACTGGCTATTAAAGAAATTAAAAAGAATGTTGAAATCGTAATTAATTTAAGAACATTATGGCAAAAACATGTGCTAAACCCATTGGATGCTATCTAACATTACAGTGAATAACTTTCTACTGTGCATATGGAAGATTCCAAAAATATTCTTCTTTCATGACCGTAAAGTAAGTTTTATAATTAATTAATTGAGGATGGATGTACATGTACATACACTTACTTTAATTTGGATTAAATATAGATTAAATAGAGATGCCTTGAACCTTTCTTTTAAAAAAATAAATAAATATAAAAATATATAAACCTACAAAACAACCGCCCCAGTAAATCTAATATGATCCCCGAGCACTAACAAGTAACAAGGGACCATAGTATAATTAGTGCGTTAGATCAAACCTCGGTTTCGTATATGTATTCCAGCAGGATGTCCAGTCTTTACCTACTTTCTGTTTTTTATTCTGAAATTCTAGCTATAAATACTGCCACGGCCCTTTCTCCTATTTCATGCAGTCAAACAAGGAGTTCGAAACAAAACTGACAGCTCTAGTCTCCAGTGGTGATTATACTTCAGCAATGGCTATTTCGAAGCTTTTGATCGCTTCACTTGTCGTGTCTCTTCTTGTGCTCCAGGAGGTAAAGTATTCATGAGTCTTACAGCGTATATATGTCCTCCTTTAATTTGGATTTGAGGGTTGTCGAGTTCATTTCTTTCTCTCTATTTTCTCTGAGGCTGAACCCTCGATTACTAAAAATATACATAAAAAAACATGGCATTTGAATGATGCAGGTGAACGCAAGTCAAGCTGCAAGCACTATTCCTGGGAAAAACATGGGTACGTAAACTCTTGAACCTGCCCACAGTATCATCAGTTGGCTTGTGTTAAAGAATCAATCTACCCTTAAGGTCACATGTAATTGGAATAACCTATGGTTATTTTGCATGTTAATCTAACAATATCGAGTTAAATTATTGTTTAAACATCAGCACGTACGTCTTAATTAAGTTCATGGGTGCGCGCACTTAATTCTTGCCAATTCATTTGGCTTTGTGTGTGCAGATTGTGGCGGCGCTTCCGGGACATGCAGCAAAGGATGCAAATGTGACCATAAAGGCACTTCCGGCAACCTAAAGGATGCAGTAAAGGGTGCAAATGTGACCATGAAAGATACTTGCCCTTGCTGTGGCGCCACCATGACTACTCCTGGTGGCAGACGCATGCGTCCTTGAAATTAGCTTTGGTCTACTTGTAAAATGCACGTTCTGATTCTCCACATATACCAAGAATAATCGTTGGAGTTTGAATAATCTATGTATGAAGTTGTACTTTCTTAATACATACGATCGAGGGATGTCGTTTTCTCTAGTTTTCCTTCTTTTTTTGTATTATATATTTTCTGAATTATTTGTTTTTCCAGATTTTGTTTTCCTCTATTTTCTTTACGTGAGTGAAATTTGAATCAAATTAACAATCGATCAGCTAACCAAAATCCTAAAAGAAAAATGGAGGAGGAGGAGGAGAAAATAGTAATAAATATCCGTTCTTCTATTACCTTAGATTATTTTTCAATGCCGGACTGGTACCCTCGAACCACTCTAAATGGCCATTTATTTACATTCAAAGTGAATTAAAGAAAAATACATATAATCGATCAAAAGCAATATTGCCTTGGCCTTTGCTCCTCTTTCTAATTACGAGGATTTGTGCATTTAATTAATATTTCTCAAATTTTTTAACGTTTGGAGTGTATTATACTATCCCAAATTGGGCCTCGGTTACTTGCTTGTTTATGTGCAAAAAATCCCTCTCGCTTCGGCTTAAGGTGGTAATGAAATCTCCGGCCATCAACTACGTTTTAAACCACACGTACGTACGTACTGATGGATTTCGTTCAGATTTATATAGATAGAACATTAGGATAGGGATTTAGCACTTGGTGAATTCTTTTTATGACGTGAAATTTGGGTTTATATATACCTTACAGTTATGGGTTAGATAAATCTTCGACGACACTTGTGAGTCCGATCTGGGAGAGGGTGATTATTTAACTTATGTGAGAGGCCTTCGAACCATGATCTCACAAGTTTTTCATTCCACCTCTAAATCTATCAACTAGTTGTGTTTTCTTTTATCATCAACAAACATTATCCAAGAACATCTTCATCCCTATCCTAAATTACTTTCCTGATAAAAATTATCCAAGAATATATAAACTAATCGGTTCAACCAGCAAATTAAATTGTTTTTTGGTTTGGTTTAAGAGTATGGACTATTTCTTCACCTACCTATAAAAATTGGTTTAAATTAAACTTAATTAGTTAAAAAAAATTGATCCGATTCAGATCAATCTAGTACTCCTGGTCACTTGATAAAAATATAGAAATAAAAATATTGTAATTATATATTAAACTAAACTCGTTAAGTTAATTAATAAACATATAAATTAAAATATTCAATAATTTAAACTCAAAATCAATTATGAATAAAGGCGGAGGTGAAAAAAAAATATTTAGGTCTCACCCTCTTGTAACAAGAAACAAGAATTTTGAATTCTAAATGGTAGACTAATTAGTTAAATTTTGGGTTTACTTTTTAATAATCACGAGTTCGAGTTTTCTCAGAGTCACTAAAGATTTATATAATTGTTAATTTTATGATCCATAGAATTAGTCGAGATATACATAGACTGGCTCAGACGCTTATGTTAATAAAAAAAAAAACAAGAAATTTGGTAGAAGGGACCATATTGAATATATCTATGCTACTAGCCAATTGTTTACGTGACTACTTCAAAAACACTATCCTTCTAATATGTTACTTGTTTTTATAGTTTTTAGATGGTATTTAGTATTGTGCTTCATTTTAGTTTTAAATTATTTATTTTAGTTTTTTCTTTAATTATTTTAATATCTTGATATAAAAAATAAAAAATATATATTATTTTAATATATTTTTAAATAAAGAGAATTGGACTATTTATAACACAAAATTTACAAGCCACGATAATATGTTATGCTAGCTTCTAATTTTATCCAAGAAACAAGTAATTATGTCACATATGACATCTGGAGCCAAATTGAATACGTTATTTCCTATCTTTCATCATTGCCCATATTTTAGTCCTTCACGCATTATCAATCTTCATCCGTGCTATTATTGCTTTTAGTTTTTTTTTTTTAAAAGGAAAATTCTTTTTATTTTTATTCATAATCTAAATAATAAATTTAATAAGTTAATTTAAATCATTCCAACAGATTATAGTCATCTTATTATAGTCATCTTAATGTTTTGATAAAAAAAACTTACATTAAAAAAAAAATTAATTCAACCCACATCATTGATGTAGGAAGTCATTTAGTATTTACCTAAACGGAATTAATTACTCTTGATGGATTATTCCATGTTGTTTTTAGTTTATTTGGTTTGGTTTTTGATTAGCTGAACCAAACAAAGCCAAGAAAAATAGAAATTTGGTTCAATATTTACTTTTTTTTAAGTAAAATCTTCTAATTTTAGTTTTTGAATATTTTTTAAAATAAATATTTATTTAAAAGAAATTACTAGTAAAAGGTTGTGCGAAGATTAAACCTGTATGGAAATTATATGACTTGTTGTTCGATGTTTTTTAAAAGTATATTTACTTTGAAAAAATATTAAATTAGTAATTTTTTTTATGATTTTGACATATCTAATGAAAAATTAAAAAAATTAAAAATTATTTTAATAAATTTTTAAATAAAAAAATAACTGTATTACCAACCAAATACACAGTACACCTTAAAGCGGGCATGGTGAGGTCCATGTACTTGTGTTCAAAAGACTTTACTTTGCCTCTGGCTATTCTAGATAAGGCTCAGTGTTTATTAACCCATCAAAGCTTTTACTTGGCCCACTTTATGTGTACGTCGCGGTCCAGCCGTATGTGTATTATAGATTATCAAGAAAAAGAAAAAAAGATTCATTTTTTTTCTTTTTTCTTGAATTAAAAATTCTTGAAGAATTTGCATTTTAGAATATTCAAGATGATGTAAATACATTTTTAAAATACCGAGGAATGTAATTTAATCTTAATTAACATGTAAATCAATCCAATAAAATCAAATGAAAAAAACCCATCACAGCTGCTATATTTCTTGTAAAATATATTTACTCTTTTTTTATGCAAGAAATAAAATATCTAGAACGCTGACGTGTCTGCATATAAAGGCATGTAAGAGATTCAGTGCACTGCAATGCTTGTGCACTTGCAAGTCCTCTGTCAACGTTATTTGGTTGACTTGGAGTCAAATTCCAGTCACGCAACAAGGTTAATTAACAGTCAAGTTGAGTCCAACCTGTCCTTCCTGTGCTGTTAATCCGGGTTCGATCACTTTTTGCAAACCATTTCCTTTCTACTAGATAGTTTTTTTATATTATGATAATAATTTTTTTTAAAGATATTTTTTGTTTAAAAATATATTAAATAATATTATTTTAAAAAAATTACTTTAAACAATTATACATCAAAATATTTAAAAAAACAAAAAAAATATTTTTTAAAAAATATATTCAAAATTTTTAAGAAACCCGACTGTGCTATAAAAACAAACTGCTCCAGACTATTAAAAAATTTGAAGACAATGGTGAACGCGTACTTCTCCTTCATATATATATATATATATATATATATATATGGGGCAAAAACATGTGCTAAGCCCATTGGATGTTATCTAAACTTTAGAATGAAGAACTTTCTACCATGCATTTGGAAAATTCCAAAAATACTCGCCTTACCATTTGCAAGCCATGAACATATAAAGTAAGTTTTATAATTAATTAATTGAATTACTATTAGATTTGGTTGTAAATATATCCACACCTACCATTGGTACGTAAACTCTTGAACCTGCCTACAACATCATCAGTTGGTCATGTGGCTTATGTTAATTAACGAATCAATACATAAAAAACTACTCTTAAGGTCATGTAATGGAATTCACTATGGTTATTTTACATCTTAATTCATCAATATCAAGTTAAATTATTGTTTAAACATTTGCTAGCACCTCTTAATTAAATACTTAATTCATGCGAATTCACTTGGCTCTGTGTGCAGATTGTGGCGCGGCTTGCAAAGATAGGTGTTCCTTATCCTCTAGGCCACATCTTTGCAATAGGGCTTGCGGGACATGCTGTGCACGATGCAAATGTGTCCCTAAAGGCACTTCCGGCAACCTAGATACTTGCCCTTGCTATGCCACCATGACTACTCATGGTGGCAGACGCAAGTGTCCTTGAAATCAGCCTTTACCTACTTGTAAAAAGCACAGTGATTCTCTACATATATCAAATAATCCTTGGAGTTTGAGTAATATAGCTATGAAGTGTTGTACTTTCTTAAGATATATGATCAGGGATGTCGTTTTCTTCAGTTTACCTCTTTTTTTTTATTGTTTGTATTATATATTTTCTGAATTATTTGTTTCTCTGGATTTCGTTTTTCTCTACTTTCTTTATGCAAGTGAAATTTGAATCAAATTAACAACAGATACATTAGGATAGGGTTTTAGCCCCTGGTGCTTTTTTTATTATTATTGCGTGGAATTTGGGTTTATATACCTTCTAGGTATGGGTTGGATAAACCTTGGACGATAGCGCAATCGATTTGACATAAGTGTTAGTTAAAATGTGCTTGTGAGTCCGATCGGCAGTCAATGATGATGCGCGAGGGGGTGCTTTTTTAACTTTTGTGGGAGGGAGGCCTTTGAACCATGATCTCACAAGTTTTCATTCCACCTTTAAATCAATCAATGAGCTACCTAACAAGTTGTGTCTTGTTTTATCATTAATAAACATTATCCAAAATTATTTTAGAGTTTTATATTCTATAGTAAAAATAATTATTTTTTATTTAAAAATATATTAAAATAATATTTTTTAAAATTTATTTTTGATAGCAACACATTAAAACAATCTAATAATGCTAATAAAATTTAATTTAAAGTAAATAAAAAATATAAAAAAATTCAAATTTATTTAAAAATATTTTTAAAACACAAAAACAAACGAGATCTTAATCCCATCATAAATTACTTTCATAAAAATTTATCAAGCAGCTTCACTCATATTTATTAGAATTAGATTGGTCAATTCAATCAGCAAATTAAATTTTTTAATGGTTTAGTTTAAGATATAGAATATTTTTTAATCTACCTATAAAAATTGAGTTAAATTATCTATCAAGAATCAAATTGAATCGATTCAAGATCAATCCACTCCTTGTCCCTTGATAAAAATATAGAAATGAAAATACTTTTATTTATATTATTTTTAATATCCACATATAAAATTATATAAAAAAATAAAAACAAGTTAAACTGCAATGCCTGTGGTCTGGAATCAGGTGCATGAACATAGTACAGCTGTGGGGTGATCCCCTACAGCTGGCAGAGCCACTCTGGGGAGGTTCTTATGAAGCTTTCAAGCACATAGGTGATAGCGGCCAGTGTTAGCATCGTTTCCACTTCATAAATAGACTTTCTATTACATTACAATTACAACATACTCTAGACCCTTGGGGGATCACTGTTTTCCCCTAAATAAAATACTGTAGATTATAATAGTAATTTATAATAATAATTTACAGTGTTTTCTCTTTCTTTTTTTTTCAAATTATTTTTTTAAATTCCTATTTTTTCTTTTTTTTTCAAACTTATTTTTATTTATTTTACATTTTAAATATTGATCTGGTTAAAAATTTTTCTTTGTAATTTTTTTCTTTAAAATACTGTAAATTGCTGCAATGTTTTTCCACATAGTTTTTCTATTTTATTTTTTTATTTTTTAAAATTATATTTATCAATTTTTTTTTAATATGGAGCTGATTGAGAATTTAGTTTTGTAATTTTTTTTCTTTAAAACATTATTGATTGTTACAGTGTTTTTCCGCATGGTTTTTTTTATGATTTTCTCCGAAATTATCTTTTTTATTTTATTTTTTAATATTGAGCTAGTTAAAAATTACAGTTACAATATGTGAGGAAAGCACTGTAACTTTCCTCGAAAATTACTGTTAATTGCTACAGTGTTTTTTTCCACATGGTTTTTTTCTGTTTTTGTTATATTTTTCCCTAAAATTATCTTTGTTAATTTTATTTTTTAAATATTAAGCTGGTTAAGAATTGCAATTACAAGTAAATACAAGTTTTTCCTCACAAAACACTATGGATTGATACAGTTTTTCCTCACATGATTTTTTTTTCCAGTTTCTTTTGTGTTTTCTTTTTTTGTGATATTTTTTTCCAAAATTATATTCGTCGATTTTTTTTTAATATTGAATTGGTTAGAATTTAACTTTGTAATAAAACTTAATTATGTGGGGAAAGTATTATAGTTTTGCTCATAAAACATTGTGGATTGCTACAGTGTCTCTCCGCATGGTTTTTTTTGTTATAATTTTTTCAAATTATCTTTTTCAATTTTATATTTTTAATATTGAGTTATTTGTAAATTACAATTACAAGTCATTACAAATAAGACTAAATCATGTGGGGAAGTATTGTAGCTTTCATCATGAAACACTGTAAAGTGCTACAATGTTTTCAACATGATTTTTTTTCTTTTTTTGCTGTTTGTTTTGTTATTTTTTTTGAAATTATCTCTCTCAATTTTTTAAAAAAATATTGAGTTGATTAAGAATTTAGCTTTGTAATTTTATTTTCTTTAAAACACTGTGAATTGTTGCAGTGTTTTTTCATGTGATTTTTTTTATGATTTTTTCCAAAATTATCTTTGTCAATTTTTTTTAATATTGAGTTGGTTAAAAATTATAATTACAATAAAGCTAAATCATATGAGGAAAGCGTTGTAGTTTTTCTCACAAAACACTGTGGATTGTTACAATATTTCTCTAAATGGTTTTTTATTTTATTTTATTGGGAAAAACGTTATAGTTTTCTTTACAAAATATTGTCAATTGCTACAATATTTTTTTCTCATGGGTTTTTTTCCTTCCAAAATTGTCTTTGTTGGTTTTTTTTTTAATATTAAGTTAGTAGAGAATTTAGTTTTGTAATTTTTTTCTTTTTATTAACTGAAAAGTTAAATCATGTGGCGAAAGTACTGTATCTTTCCTCACAAAACACTAGAGATTGCTACAAATCATTTTGATCAGTCTCTAAGTTTTTGATCATCAACACAATTTTTTTTTTCATCATGAAATATTTACTTTTATATCTTTAATTTTTATTACTTATCTAGCATTGATTTATAATTATAATACAATTAAATATATTTGTTTTATAAACTTACAGCAACTGCCAGACATGTCATCTCGTTAAATCATAAAACGAGTGAGCTTGACCAGGATTGGCCTCCTAGCTTGTCAGGAACTTCGCTATCGTTCATCAACTCAGTAGTTTCCCCATTTATCACACACCAGAAATGCACCGTGCGAGTTGAACTAAAGCCTATCCACGACCTCCCCAGAGACGAGAAAATTAGCTTGGCTGGTCCATTTTGTACCGGGACAGCTTTACCGGGGAGATTTTGGGATTGTTAGCACATAAAATTTAAAATATTAATTGCATAGCACAACTGCAAAACATCTTTGTGAAACAACACAATTTATGTTTATGAGGGTTCCAAAACACAACATATAAAAAAATCTTAATTGAAAAACATGATATTAAATAAATATTATATTTTAAAATTACAATAACTATTAAAATATCAACAAATAAGATTTAATTTCGTGAAATTTCAAGATTTCAAATCACAACATGATAAATTGTCCGTTTCAATATCTATAAATATCACAATTGAAAACATTATAAGATAAAATTGTGCTATTTTATTAAATATATTTTTTTACCAAATATTTTTTAAACTTAGCTACTCTGTCAAAAAAAAATTATAATTTATTCTGCTAATTTAATTAAAAGATAATCCTTGCAGGAGTGCAAAGTGTTGTTGGGCACCAAAACAGTGGACAGTAACAGTAGAACAAGGAGTTTGGTAGGAATATTGAACGATATCTGTGCTTCTGGCCAATCGTTTATGTGACTAGTTCCAAAACTTTGTCCCCTCAATCTGGTCATCACTTCCAAACACCCCTTAGCCTTACAGGAGTCCTGGGGACTGTTTAGAACAGAAATTTACAAGCCACGATGATATATTATGGTAGCTTCTATTTTTCTCCATGGAACAAGTAATCATGTCACACATGACATCCAGAATCAAATTGAATACGCTATCTCCTCTCTTCCAGTGCTCATATTTTTAGTCTTTTTACGCATCATCGATCTTCATCCAAGCTCTGATTGCTTTTTAGATGGTGAAAGATCTGTCACATCTCCGCGTATAATAATTGGAGAAGGCAAGAGTACTATACACTAGTAGAGGGAGGCCATTGACAGAAAGAGCATGGGCATCCACCAAGGAATTACAAAATTTCTATGGACCCTTCCCTGGTTCGCTCTAGATGATTCCAAAGGCTCTTCTCGACCATACGTTCCTGACAACTCAACGGCACTGATATACCACTTTTCATTTTGTTCCTCTTACGCCTAGTATAATAATAATAGTATGGTCCTCGATGAACCAACCTCTCGGGGGTGAGCATTCTGGGGAAAAAAATTGCTAATTCTTTTTTTTAATTTTAAAATTTTCCAAATTCCCTGACCGGATTGTATTTTTACTCTTCAAATTATAAAATTTATTACATTTTGGAAATTTTTTAAAAAATCAAATTTACTGAACTAATTTGAATCTTTTTTACACAACGGACCTTTTAATATGCTTCAAGAAATTTATATATATATAAATACTATGAATTGAGAAAAAGGGGTAATTCGGGGTACCCAAAATTTTCCCTTGCCCAGTTTTTTGAAATTTATTTAGAATAGTTACCCGCATTTTCCCTTTTTTTAAAAAAATCACCCGAATTACTTTAGAAAATGCGAGTAATTCAATCACCCCTACGGCCCTACCCACCTTGGCCTCTTTTGTCATTGCCATCAAAACGCCTCTATAAATACCGAGACCCTTTCTCTTTAGTTTGCACGCAAAGCTTTAAGGTTTCAATTTGAGACAGAGAGATTGAGCTCTGTTGAATTAATTAGTCTTTAGCAATGGCTATGGCCACCAAGTTTCTGATTGCCTCACTTCTCCTCTCTCTTCTTGTTCTCCATTTTGCCGAGGCTGATCATGATCTGGTAGTGTTTAATTGTCTTGTTTTTTTTTTTCCATGTTCATGAGGTCCTTTTCTTTTCCTGTTGCTTACGTACGTAAAGTCGTACGTAATATCGTTTCATCTAATTAATAACATGTTTGTTTGATATTTGATGCAGGTGAACTCGAATCTTGCTGCGAGTTCTCCCCCTAAAAAAATTGGTAATTTTATTTCCCATAATTTAACCATTAATCAAATTAAATGATTAAATATGATCAATAAATAAAATATATCAACAGTGTCCCAACTCCAAAAGGAGGGACAATAAGCATGTACCTTAATTATAATCATGTTCACGATTGCAAATATTCTAGCTGCAGGTAAAATTTTGAATTTTTATTTTTAAAGTTATTATACCTGATTTGTCCTATGACCTCACTCAAAACTTGGATTATAGGTTGAGTTTGGTTAATCCAAGTAAATCTAAAACGATATAATTTAAAGATTATATATATATATATATATATATATATATATATATATATA
>Ga0325414_1000026_pt1:70000-74770 | contig 74770 bp, 71 predicted proteins | sample PopdelMetagenome_8_FD_206183 | JGI IMG/M metagenome (GOLD analysis project Ga0325414, IMG submission 206183) | Populus deltoides microbial communities from Bellville, Georgia, United States - Leaf-PdKOR-R3 | ecosystem: Host-associated > Plants > Phyllosphere > Phylloplane/Leaf... | reverse complement strand
AGAAATAGCCTTGCATGAAATCTTCAAGCTCTGACTTAGAGGAGCTAAATTGCTGATATAAAAACTTGGATGTCGGTTTAGATGCTTCGGAATGTAATTTGGACTTGTTTCTTCACGAAACCTGTTGCTGGCAGAATTCAGTTGTCATCTTTGAAAAATCATATCTCCCTCATATGACATCTTTTTTAGCTGAACTTTGGAGTGTGGATAGGTCTTTGAATTAGGAATCCATAAAAATTGAGTTTGCATCAATTGGACTTCTGTAGCTCCAGATATTAAATTTTGAATGGCCAAAGGTCAACACTGGCAGAATGCGAGATTTCCATGATCTTTCTCTTTTTATTTTTCTTGCATTGTATTTCCAGAAAGTTATGGATGTTAGCTTTTTAGTGCCACTGGAATCACTTCATTTCGATCTCTAGAACTCACGCTCTGCACAAAACATCGACTGAAGGTCAAATCTGCCAATTACCTCCAATTTACTCCTTTTTGCATCTTTCATCCAAAAGTGCCTTCAAAACATAAAACAAAGAATATCAAGGCATTTTATATATAAAACATAGGCAAAACACTAGTTAAATGTGGGTGAAATTATCAAATAATATGGTTGCATCAGATGTACAAGTGCAGCCAAAGAACAAATTCCCATGACTCTCCTCTTCCTGCCTACAAAAGATGTAGAATGTGTCAGTGAGAATGAACCACAGCCGATCTCTAGTTTGGAGCTTCCCAAGCATAGCTAGCCATAATATGAAATTGCATCTAGGCAGGGATCATTGCTCCCAAACTATCTTCTCCCAGGAAACAGCTGAACTTTGAGGTCTGAGTGAGGCATAAGCATTAGAAGTGAACCCACCTCCTTTCCGTTCCCAGTCTGTCATCAAATCAATAACTTGTAGATGTCCCCCATAGTTCTCGACAAGTTGGTTCTTGAGAAGAATGATGGATTTCCACAATAGTGATGAAGTCTTTTGAATCTGAACATTCCAAATAGAGAAAGTGTTTAAGTAGTAGTGATGTATCCATTGGATCCATATGGAATCCTGCTTCAGGTGGATGTTCCAGAGTTGTTTGGCAAGAAAGCTGTTGTTATTGGCTTGGATATCAAGTAAACCCAATCCTCCTTCATGTTTTGGTAGATATACAATTTTCCATACCACAAGAGCAGACTTACTTCGGCAGAAATCTCCTGTCCACAAGAAGTTTCGACAGATACAGGTAATTTTTTTTATAACAGCTCGCAGCATAGGAAAAATGCTAACCCAAAATTACACCATACCATATAAAACTGACTTAATAAGCTCCAGCCTACCAGCATAGGTAAGATGTTTGCCCACCCATCCTTGGATAACTGTTTCTAACTTGTGAAGAAGCGGTGAAAACTAACTTGCTAGGAGCTTGTGAGGGTTTAGAGGAACACCAAGATACCTGAAAGGGAAGGTGCTTTCAGAGAAACTAGTGTCTAGTAAAATGGCTTTCTTCAAACTCTCATCGACACCACCAAAATAAATTGATGATTTGAAAGTATTAATTTCCACGCCAGATGTTTGCCCAAAGAGCATCAATTGCTGGAGGAGCATTTGAACTGAACTCATATCCCCACGGCATAGTAGGATGACATCATCAGCGAAAGAAAGGTGAGAAATACCAAGTGGCTTGCATTTTGGGTGAAACTGAAAGGAAGGATTCTGGGATGCTAAGCTGAGCATTCTAGAAAAATATTCCATGCAAGTGATGAATAGATATGGCGATAGAGGATCCCATTGCCGCACACCACATCGACCAGGGAAAAACCCAAAAAGTTCCCCATTAACAGCCATTGAGTATGAAATTGTTTCAACACAAGTCATCACAAGATGAACAAATCTATCAGGGAAGCCAAAGAGGAGAAGCAGATGTCGTAAAAATATCCATTGGACTGAGTCAAAGGCTTTCCTAAAATCAATTTTTATAAGGCATCTAGGGGAGGCTCTTTTCCTTCCATATTGCCTGAGAAGCTCCTGTAAAAGATTAATATTATCAGCCATGTGGCGACCACCCAGGAAGGCATTTTGCATGGGGCTGATGATGCCATCAAGAGCATGCCGATCCGGTCAGCTAGGATTTTTTAAATAATCTTGTAAACTACGTTACAACAAGAAATGGGCCTGAAGTCACTGGCAGTAGTAACATGAGCAGATTTCAGCACCAATGCTATGATAGAATGATATATCTGATTTAGAAGTTGCCCTAATTGGAAAAAATTTTGCACTGTAGCACATAGATCCTACCCAACCACATCCCAATATTTCTTGAAAAAGAAGGAGGAGTACCCGTTAGGGCCAGGGGATTTATCATCACCAATGCTGAAAAGAGCCTTTTCGATATCATCATTTGAAATAGCAACTGATAAAGAAGCTTGCGAGGTGGAATCAAGTCAAGGACCACAGCAGACAACGGTCTCATCCAGAGGAAGTGTGGCTCGCGAAGTACCTAAGAGCTGCTGGTAGTAGCTGACCAAGACATCCCCCACCTCAGTCATGGAGGTCGTGAGTGATCCACTACTGCACCGAATAGCAGGAATGAAGTTCTTCTTGTGTCTGTGATTCATCAAGGTATGGAAAAAACTAGTCCCTCTATCACAGCCCTTAAATAAGTTGCATTTCAATTTCTAGGTGTAAAAGATTTTCTCTGCTGATTTAAGGTCGACAAGGTCCAAGCGAAGCTTGTTATCCCGAGCCAACAAATGTTCATTGTCCTTGTCATTATGCGAAAGAGATTGGTGTTGTTCCAGGTCAGCTTTAGCTCTATGGACTCTCTCTGAAATGTGACCAAAATGAAGCTTGTTGAGTTGCTTCAGAGGTGCCATCAGAAGCTTGAGCCGCCTGCATAAAACATACATTGGAGAGCCGTGGACCGCTGCATGCCATTGCTCTAAGAGGAGAGGCTTATAATCTTGATGTTCAACCCACATGTTGAAGAACTTGAAGCTAGAATGACTTCTTTAATATAGAGGGCCAATGCGGACTGATATGGGAGAATGATCTGAAAAGGCACCTGGGGTGCTGAAGTGCACATGAACGTATCTTTGAAGACCCGACCAGTAGGGATTCACCAAGACCCTGTCAATTTTGCTCCATATCTTCCCATTTGTCTAGGTGAATTGACTTCCTGTAAAGTTTAGGTCAAAAAGACCTAACACAGAGCAACAGGTTCTAAAGTCAGAAACTTCATATGAGGATACATGCTCTTCATTGTGTTTATCCTCTTAAGATAAGAGTGAGTTAAAATCGCCCAGAATAATCCAGGGAGAATTTGAGCTCCATTTCTGCAAGTCTTCCCAGAGAGCTCTGCGAGCAATAACAGTGTTATAGCCATGGACAAAAGTTGCAATAAAGGTATATTGATTCACTAAGTGGTGGTGCATGGTCGTTCTTAGTTGGTGGAGCGATTTGTCTGGTTAATTTCGTTAACGAACAAGACCTCAGCCTGCTAACTAGCTATGCGAAGGTGACCCACCACGGCCAGCTTTTTAGAGGGACTATAGCCTTCTAGGCCAAGGAAGTTTGAGGCAATAACAGGTCTGTGATGCCCTTAGATGTTCTGGGCCGCACACGCACTACATTGATGTATTCAGCGAGTCTATAGCCTTGGCCGACAGGCCCGCGTAATCTTTAAAATTTCATCGTGATGGGGATAGATCATTGCAATTGTTGGTCTTCAACGAGGAAAGCGCAAGTCATCAACTCGCGTTGACTACATCTATGCCCTTTGTACACACCGCCCATCGCTCCTACCAATTGAATGGTCCGGTGAAGTGTTCGGATCGCGGCGATGTGGGCGGTTCGCTGCCGGCGACGTCGAGAGAAGTCCACTGAACCTTATCCTTTAGAGGAAAAAGAAGTCATAACAAGGTTTCTGTAGGTGAACCTGTGAAAGGATCATTGTCGAAACCTCCCTAGCAGAACAACCCGCGAACCCATGGCATGACAAGTGCTCAACTGTTTTTTATGATCGGCTTGTTTTAACTCGCAAGTGCATGAGTGTGCAATGTAGCAATTAACTCGGTAAGATCGAGGTCATATCCATAGAGAGCTAGATCTGGAAATTAAGCTAGGTAACAAACAAAACTTAAAAGAAATTAAATTAACAATAATTTGGTTGAAAATAATTAATGGATTTGTTTTCAAAGATGAAAGAGTGTAAATGGATTTTAAATGACAAGAAAAAGTAAGTCTTGGTTCCAAATCAATTTTAATGGTGATGTATTGGTAATTCCTTCAATATATATAAGATAACTCAACCTAATATCAATGATGGTGATATTAGATCGGAAGATATTACAATGAAGTTTAAAAAGATGAAGATTGATTATTGCTTAAGAATGGAGTACTTTCATATTAAGTAGGACATTGAATCAAGCAATCTTTATACCAAAACTAAGGTTTGTGCATAAAAATTCAAGATTATAATATTACCTAAATGATTTCTAAAATTTATTTGCAATAATAAAACATTCATGAAGAGAATGAGAAGATAAACATTAAGATTCATTCATATCTTAAAGAACTCACCTCAATTACCATCATCCTTGATTTGGATCCAAGAAAGAGATTAGCCAACCATGATTATATATAAGAACATTTTAATAAACATGAAATAACTTGAATCAAACTGAAATAATAAGTTTTACAAACTAAAGAACTGAAATCTACAAAGAAGAACACAACACAATTTCGGTAAAAATTCTAACACAAATATGATGCTAACTTTGGACAGCAATTCGACCCT
>Ga0325414_1000026_pt1:0-65000 | contig 74770 bp, 71 predicted proteins | sample PopdelMetagenome_8_FD_206183 | JGI IMG/M metagenome (GOLD analysis project Ga0325414, IMG submission 206183) | Populus deltoides microbial communities from Bellville, Georgia, United States - Leaf-PdKOR-R3 | ecosystem: Host-associated > Plants > Phyllosphere > Phylloplane/Leaf | place... | reverse complement strand
AATCGTCCAGTGAATCGCACATCGCGATCACTAACCACATATAAAAGAACCCCAAAGTACTTCACCATATGTTTATAAAACAAACTGGCAGCCACTTCAGTCGTGCATACTGATGGTGTAGCCATGAAAATAGCATACTTCAAAAACTTGTCGACAACCACCATAACAGCATCCATCCCGTCAACTTTCAAAAACCCCACTACTAAGTCCATCGAAACTGAAACCGAAGGCCTTTCCGGTATCGGCAAAGGCTGCAATAACCCTGCTTCCTTCTGCCTCAACACCTTGTCCTACTAACAAACCAAGCAAGTTTTGACATAAAGTTCCACTTCAAACTCCATCTTCGACCAGTAATAGGTTTCAGCCAAGAGAGCCAACATACGCTCTCGTCTTGGATGACCTGCTTACTGCGGGTCATGTGTTTCGGCCAGCAAGTGTTTCCTCAACTTTGCAATTGAAACATAAATTCAGACCCTTTTTGCATAGAGAAGGCCATTATCCAGCCAATATCTTCACACGGTCCCACCTCATATGAGATCAACTAACTTAATGTAAGTTACATCTTCCACGACAGCCTGCCTCAACCTATCCAGCATATCGGATTCCACATGATCTATAGCTCGCCTCTAGAATACACCGACGAACACAAACCATATGTGTTTCCCTCAATGGTATTGACAGTGAACAGTTCTAAAAGGAGGGGAACATTACCTCTCGCCTTTGGAATACAATGACAGACACAAACCGTTGATGTTTCCCTCGATGTTCCCCAGGGGAGAGGGAAAGTACAGAACAGTACCCCTTGCCTCTGGAATACACCGATGGACACAAACCATTGGTGGTTCCCTCGGTGTTTCCCAAACAATACCCCTCGCATCTGGAATACACCAACGGACACAAATCATTGGTGTTTCCCTTGGTGGTGTTGACAATGAACAGTTCTATGGGAGGGGAACAGTAACCCTCGCCTCTTGAATACACCGTCGGTGTTTCCCTCAATGGTGTGTATAGTAAATGATAGATTGCATTTGCATTCCCTGTTTATCCATCCTGCAAGTGCTTAAATTGAAAGTTGCACGCACAATACAATAACATCAGTTCACATAACAATTATAAAATAAATACTTCTTTGTTGAGAATTTCATTGATAACTATATATTACATTATCGTTTGTGGCGTTACAGTACTTTCATGTTTTTATAGTTAGTTAGAATTGTCTTCTTCTTCTTCAATTGACTCGTCGTTAACTCCAACACAATCTTCTACATTGATATCATTGTTATCATCATCTTCATCGACTTGTGCTTGTCCACTGGAGCTTAGAACAACATTCAATTCCTCAACGTCAACATCAACAAAAATATTATTGAAGATATGAAATTTTGAATTTTCTTCCAAGTCAATCGATGGAGCAACTCGATATGGTTCAACCAACTCACTTACTTGAAAGACATCATCTCCAACATTTGAGTCATCGTTCTCATCCTGAACAACCTCGACTCGACCCCTAGGTTTGGTTTTCAATACAGATAACCAATCAACTCTTGAACGATCCTTTCTAAAGGAAGGGGTGCATGTGTAATAAACTTGTTGGCATTGCTTGGTGAAAACAAAGACATCGTTGATGTTGCGGAGTCTAGCTTTTGAGTTAATTTTGACCAAACCATGATGGAGATCGACTCTAATTCTTCTGTTAATGGTGTCATACCAATAGCATTTGAATAAAAATACTTTATTCTGCTCACTATGATATTGCAATTCAATTACCTCTTATAATTTCTCATAATAGTCAACTTCAAACTTATTAAAAGTCAATCCCTTAACACAAACCTCATTATTATATGTCTTTCTATCCTACCCATATTCTTCAGTATGAAACACGTACCCATTAACAAAATACTCGTTATAGCACTTCACTTTTCTTTCACGACCCGGACTTAGTAGAGACAATGTAGCGCTAACATTCCTTCTCATTTTATAAATCTGGTATATCAAGTACAACAATGAATAGTGATCGAGAATTTTGTAATGAAATTAAGTATCCTGGTATATAATGAGTTTGTGATAGTACTTACATGTGTTCTGAACCACGTCACAAATTGTTCATCTTGTAACCGAAAGATTTGAGATTCGGTCAACTGTGAGTTATTAAAAAGTAAATATTGACGATGTTGCCTACGAGGTATTCAACAATGTATGAGTTTGTGATATTACATGAGAGAAATAGTCCATTAATAACAAAGTTTAAGTAGTATACTTACTGAATAAAATGTCTTAGTTCATCGCAGTTAAACAACATATAATTATATGCTTGTCGGAATTCTATTTCCGACAAATATCTTCCCCTAACAGCATTTTTAAGTATGGGTCGTCCAGGATTAGAGAATACTGACAAGTTCCCACCCGAAGGCACTTCACCACTATCATCATGCCTTTGTACGTGATTGATTCTTGTTCTTAAATGAGGCTCGAAATAGTATGAGATAAATGTTAAGATCTCATCAACAATTTAGGCCTCACATATTAATACCTCAACATACATCTTGTTTTTTACCTTTTTCTTAAGGTAAAACAAGTACTTGCATGGAATAAAATGAATATTTTCAATTAACAAAAACAATGAAAATAATATCGAAGATTACATTGCATATGTAATTTTTAACCTCTCGAATGGATACATTCATCTATACTGAACCAAGCCTCCAACTTTTGCCTCATACAGTAAATGCATGGATAAATGCTCCATAGAGTCAAAAAAGGATGGAGGGAATATCATCTCAAGTTTGCATATTATGTCGACGATATTCATTTAAAGTCTCTCAATGTGTTGTGTCTGCAACTTGTTGGAGCATATATCTCTAAAGAAATGATCGATCTCCATGAGTGCATCTCATATCTCCTTTAGCAATAAATCACAATAAGCTAATGGAATGAGTGTTTGCATAAACACATGGCCGTCATGGCTCTTTATTCCATATAATCTACAATCCTCCAAATTAACCAACCTTGATATGTTTGAGGCATGTCATCGGGAAAACGCAGACTCTTCAGCCATTGGTACATCAATAGTTGTGCATTCTTATCTAAGGCGAAGCTTTCTTTGGGCTTTGTGACCCGTGTCCCAGCATAAACCAACTTCATATTTTTACGGTGACAAAACAATGTTATATCCATTCTAGCTTTGATGTTGTCATTTGTCTTCCCCTTCATGTCCATGACCGTGTTGAAAATGTTCTCAAACACATTCTTTTATATGTGCACGATGTTAAGGTTATGGCGAAGGAGATTGGTCTTCCAATAAGGAAGCTCCTAGAAAATACTTCACTTTACCTAGTTGTGGGTCAAACCAAAACCAGGAAACTTCGCTTTACCTAGTATGGACATGCTAGTTTTCCATACGTGCTCTAACCAAAAACCATTTCATAAGCCGGGAAATCATTGATAGTTCACATCAAAGTTGTCCTTATAAGAAAATTATGTTTCATCGATACATCATAAGTCAACGCGTCGGAGGACCACAACTGTGTCAACTCATCAATCAATGGTCGAAGACAAACATTTATATTTCGGCTCAGACTATTAGGATCGGGTATGACTGTAAATAAAAACATGAACTTCGGCCTCACACACATCTTTGGTGGCAAGTTATAAACCGTTAGTATAACATGCCAACAAGAATATGGAGCAGCAAATGACCCGAATGGATTGAATTTGTTTGTACATAGCCCAAGACAAACATTCCTTGATTTAGTTGAAAAGTGAGGATGTACACTATTAAAGTGTTTTCATGCTTCACTATTGGAAGGGTACACCATCACTCCATCAACCGCATCATGTGATTGGTGTCATGTCATATACTCAGTAGTCTTTGGTGACATGAATAGCCTCTACAGTCTAGGTGTGATTGGGAAGTATCTAAGTTTTTTATGTGCTACAAGAGTCTTTCCCCTGCCAATTCTGGGTTTATAATGGGAATGCTCACATGTCCTACACTCGTCAGCATGCAGAAGTTTGGACACATGTTAATTTTTTGGTATCCTAGATCGAGGGGTTTCATTATGGACTTAGCAGCATAGAAGTTCTCTTTCAACCTGTTCCCTTCAGGTAAAATGCTTCTCGTCTATTCAACAATTATGTCATAACCAGCATCACTTAACCCATAATTGTACTTGACGGTAAACACTTGTGCAACAACCAATAATTTACTGTGATTTATGCAGTTATCGCATAATGATTGGTCAGAATCTTTTAAAAAATCTTGTCGTATCTATATTAGGTTTTTCATCTACAATTGGACATTGAATGACATGACCCTGATTCATTCTTATCGCATCCATAATCATAGTCCTATAAGGATTATTGTTGTCAATTTTAACTCCATGCACGTAGCTAGCACTAGAAGTTGACCCAACCATCCTTTCTACCATGGTCTTGTGAGGAACAAATTGTTTTTCGTGTGCTTACCAACACAGGTATTCCTTCATGAACTCTTTGTGTAGAAGATGCTTCGTTACAACATCTGGATTAAGAAACTTATTATTTTGACACCTCCTGCATGGATACCTAATACCGCCTCCACTAATATTTCTCGGAATAGATGTTGCATATTTAATAAAACCCTGAATCCCATTACAGTAATTCATCCTTCACCATCCTTTGGGTGAATCCTTGTACATCCATGAACGATTCTCCATGACTTATATTGGACCTATATATCAAATAATGATAACAACAATATGTATTAATTAACTATGTTAAGTAAATAATCAACCTACTTTCATACTTCTCTTAATTCATTATCAATTATCTACGTACATATAAATTTGTACACATTAATTTATGAAAATTACAACTCAACAATAAAATTGACAAAATATAAAACAAGCTCGTTAAACAAGCCACTATTTATATCATCACAACATACCTAAGTCGGTAATTCGATATAAGTTTCAACAATTTACAAACAAATGCAATTTTAGAAAATCTAAAACAAATCATAACATGTACAAAATTATGTATCCATACAACAAGTTTGTTAGAGGAAAAAAAAACAAGTGAACTCCCAAACAAAATAAATATACTACAAAAATATGCAATAAAAAATTAACATTTTAAAATTGTGTTTAAATTTTAAAAATGGTAGATTTACTTACTTAAAATGAAAAAACTGCAATAAAATTGTTGTTGTGACTGGAAAAGTCGAGGAAGGATGAGTTGTATTGAGATGGGGGGTGATGTAGGGGGGAGAGGGGGGGTTGTTAGTTGCAGATTTGGGGGGGGGGGGTTGTTTAATTGCAGAGGGGAAGAATGAGATATGGGGGAGGAGAGGGTCGACCAGGTCATATATTAACTATTATCGATGGAATTATCGACAGAATTTTTTCGTCTATCAATCCCTCAACAATTTTATTGGTATAAGTGACACGTCACTATACGACTTTTTCTGTTTGAATCCAACTGTAATTACGTCAGTAAAAGCGTCCACAAAAATTACACTTCATCGTGCTTTTTGGTTTTTTTTAAATCCTTTTATTCCGATTAGGATTCCCTCGATATTTACCAGCAGATATTGTCCGTCGGTAAATACCGAAAGAAACGGCGATAGGAACAATTCAATCGGTAAATACCACGCCAAAATACCGACGGAATATTTCTGTCAATGAGTTCATTTGTATTTGTAGATTTTCTGGTAGGAGTCATTATTGGTTTGACTTAACCTTTCAGTGACCGATTTCTCCGTGTAATTAATATCCTTTCATCAATAATATTATAATTTAATATTTAAGCATGGAGTATATTTGTCATGTTAATTCATATTTATTCTTACATAATAGTCATTGATCATTTGAATAAGATTTGAAACTCTTTTCAAATCTAATTTCATTTTGGCTAAGGATTTCTCATTCAATACTATTTGAGAACAGATGAAATATTTTTTCTAATTCACCTAGGGTGATGAATCCTCTCTTGATCATTCAAGTACCTTCATATAGTTCATTCTACACCAATGTCTACTCTTTCATTTCATCGATTAAGATAACATGTAACAAGATCAAAGCATAACATTCTCTATATAAGATAACTTAATGATCTTAAGTCTAATGATCATTTACACAACTGTCACGTGAGCAGTTCCATAGACATAGATGATTTCTCCATATGAAACTCTCATGTGGGTCAGTTTAGTGTACATGTTTTATGACAAACACTTACATATTAGTTCTAGGTATCTCTTATACCTCAGCTTATAAAGAAGAATTGATTCCTTACATAAATGTAAGAACATAATATGTAACAATCTCTATCGCTCTAATAAATGTTCAATATTTAAAAGAGTACCGACCATCATATTTTAGGAACAATGCTTTGATGCAACATGAATCTTATAATTATAACAACTTTATAATTTCCTTTGCAAAGTATTTTTGTAACATTCTTCGTTCCGAGATAAAAACAACAATCTCATGTCAACAAAAAAACAAAGTAGTTAAATTTTTTTTCCTATATCTATTTATGGTGTTCGTATTAAAGTCTACCGAAATTTCGACGGAGTCTCCCCTATACCATAAGGTCCCAAGTTATCGACATTTAACCTATTTACACTTCTAATAACCCGCATCTCCTAACTCAATCCCGACCCAATCATCTTGGGTCTCAATCTCACAAACATCATCATACATATCAACCACAATATTTATGATATACATTATATAACAAATATCATTATGGATGGATAAAAATATAAATACGCATACATGGAACGTGGTTATATAAACTACAGGGTTAAGTTCATTTAATCAAATTTAAACATTAATTATACAAATTAGGTTTCATCCCTAGCTCTTTATAAGTTAAGGGATCAAGAACTACAAAGTCGTTGACATCTTTATCCTGATTTGCCTAAACCATATAGGCAACTTAATCTTCCACATATCTGAAGAATTTTATTATTATTTTATTACCATTATATAACACTTATCAATACAACAATTTTTTTTTTCCATTACCTCTTGCATCTTTTGCATTTCATAAACCCACTGAACCTTATCCAGTAGCTCTGATACCAACTGTAACAGCACGGCTTTTACAAGCCCAAAACAACAGTAAATTTTTTTTTTTTTATACTTGACACACATCGTGTCGGTAATCGGCGAACATGTTCCCTTCACATCATCAATATATAATCCATACATCAACAAAAATCAACATTTCATTTAAAAGTGAATCTTACATAAACTTATAATATTATGTTTGCATGATTAGAAGTTCGCATTTAAAATATACATGCATAGTCATGAGTTTGTATTCTATCCTACAAATAGTCATCACGAATTTAATCTAAAAGGATCTAATAATAGTTATACATTCAGTACATTGATTCATATAAAATACATCATGATTTAGAATGCAACTACATGATTCCTTGCAAAAGTAGGTTCCCATGTATCGGGTTTCCTAGGCACCTTGTTGGTATGACGTCCCTACTGCAGTACAAAACATTTGCAAGAATGCAATTACTTAATAATAATAATAATAATAAGAACAATAACAATAACAATAAGAAAATGGTCTGGCAGTTTAACGAAGCATTAACATTATCTCATGTTTGAAGCGTGACATTTGTAGTTCCTTCATGTTCTTGGTATACATAACTTGCAGTATATATATATACACCAATTCTTGCAATCAACTATAATCTTAAATCTGGCCATTCTTTTAAGACATCATTTGTCGAGGTTAACTATTGACTCACCCCGGCCATCCCCTTCGAATTCCATCAGCCAAAACTAATCAACCGTTTGTCCTGGTCATCCCTTCGGATGCCATTAGCCGAAGCTAATCGTTCATTTATTCCGGTCATCCATTCGGATGCTATTAACCGAAGCTAATCAATCGTTTGTCCCAGTCATCCTTTCAGATGCCTTCAGCCGAAGCTAATCAATCATTTGTCCCGGTCATCCCTTCGGATGCCATCAGCCGAAGCTAATCATTCATTTATCCCGGTCATCCTTTCGGATGCCATCAGTCGAAGCTAATCATTCGTTTGTCCCGGTCATCTCTTCGGATGCCATCAGCCGAAGCTAATCATTCGTTTGTCCTGGTCATCCTTTCGGATGCCATTAGCCGAAGCTAATCAATCGTTTGTCCCGGTCATCCCTTCGGATGCCATTAGCCGAAGCTAATCATTCATTTGTCCCGGTCATCCATTCAGATGCCATTAGCCGAAGCTAATCAATCGTTTGTCGCCGAAGCTAATCAATTGTTTGTCCGGTCATCCCTTTGGATGCCATTAGCCGAAGCTAATCAATCGTTTGTCCCGGTCATCCCTTCGAATGCCATCAGCCGAAGCTAATCATTCGTTTGTCCCGGTCATCCTTTCGGATGCCATTAGCCGAAGCTAATCATTCGTTTGTCCCGGTCATCCGTTCGGATGCCATTAGCCGAAGCTAATCAATCGTTTGTCCCGGTCATCCCTTCGGATGCCATTAGCCGAAGCTAATCAATCGTTTGTCCCGGTCATCCCTTCGGATGCCATTAGCCGAAGCTAATCATTCGTTTGTCCCGGTCATCCATTCGGATGCCATTAGCCGAAGCTAATCAATCATTTGTCAACATTTAAGCATTTGGCAATCTGATATCTGAATTAACACAATATGACAACGTTCATGATAAGGTATTTCAATGTTCAAGGTCATCTCTTCAGATGCCTTTAGCTGAAGCTAATCGTTCATTTGTTAACATTTAAGCATTTGACAGTCTGGTATCTGAATTAACATAAAACAGTAATATTCATGATAAAGTATTTTCATTATTCAACATTATTTAAAAGGAAGGTGAAAGTCACCTACCTGCAGTAGAAGCTCTACTTGTGCTCCCCTGTTGCTGCTGTTGCACCACACCGATGGTCCCTCCTACAGTCACAAACTCATCTCATAAATTTTCCTCATTCAAGGATATGTTTTATAATAATCATATCAATAGCTAATAAATCTTTCTTTCAATCATTTCTTTCTTTATATCTTACGTTTTTCTCATTACACCCATTAATGTTGTCATCCTTTATCCAACCATAGTTATCATTCCTTCAGGCCGATATTATAGAGAATCCATATTCATCCATTACTCATATGTTACTTTCTTATGCATGTTCATTTCCTCATAATAACATACATACATATATCATGTATATTTTCAGAGTTAGTATCTCAATGTGCAAGTGTTCGTATGACTCAATTCCTTTATATAGTATTCACATGAAAGTCTACTCTTACTGTCTAACTTTGAACTGTTGTTGTCCACTTTCCAACTGTTACTGTATAACTTTGAGCTGTTACTGTCCAATTTCCAATTGTTACTGTCTAACTTTGAGCTGTTACTGTTTGACTTTGAACTGTTACTGTTTGAATTTTCCAACTGTTACTGTCTGACTTTGAACCATTACTGTTTGACTTTTCCAACTGTTACTGTCTGACTTTTCCAACCGTTACTGTCTGACTTTGAACCCTTACTGTTTGACTTTTCCAACCGTTACTGTCTGACTTTTCCAACCGTTACTATCTGACTTTGAACCGTTACTGTTTGACTTTTCCAACTGTTACTGTCTGACTTTGAACCGTTACTGTTTGACTTTGAACTGTTACTGTTTGACTTTTCCAACTGTTACTGTCTGGACATTTGAACTGTCACTGTCTACACTTTGAATTGTTACTGTCTAGACATTTGAACTGTTACTGTCTACACTTTGAACTGTTATTGTCTAGACATTTGAAATGTCATTGTCTACACTTTGAATTGTTACTGTCTAGACATTTGAACTGTTATTGTTTACACATTGGACTGTTACTATCCAACTGTTACTATCTAGACATTGAACTGTTACTGTCTGAATATTCATCAGATTTTTAACTATATCTAGACTTATAGAACTCTGTTTCAAGCGAGATTAGTCTCGTTGGAAAGCTAATACACGAGGCTACAAGTTCTTTGAAGGAAGGAGAACCCAATTCTGCCTTTGAGATAGTCAAAATTGCTTATCAACAAACACTACCCTACAGGGTCTATCAAGACCCAATCTCGGTTGATGACCTATAGCTGGGGTTCTACAGCTCCATATTGAGCAAGACCAATTTCTTAGTTAGCTAACATTCCAAAACTACAATTACTATGAGAAACTTGATCTTAATTCTCTCATCCTTCTACTCGAATCCTCTCCAAATGTTAGGAGACGAATCTGTCCAGATTCATCAACCTTTCCATTTACACACAACATCCACAATTTAACTCTTTCTCTATCATCTCAACCCCTGGTCATATCACATATCGTTTAAGACTGTAAAAAAAAGAATATCTTTATAAGAGCCAATTTATCTTATTTATTTCAATCTTCCCTCTTAACGTCAAAATAAAACATTCTTGTCGATTTTACAAACTTTCCGAACAATATTCTTCTAAACACAATCCTTGACACAGTTCCTATAAACCATAAATAACAAATGAATAATATTCCAAACAATCTATACTGTCAAGTTATAATGCATTATTATGAGTATAACATATCCAAATATTAACTTCATCAAATGGTGAAATTTCCAGAAATATGGGTTTAACCGAACTGACCTCAAACTTATAGAACTACTGTGCGAGATATACAACTTCTATACCAAATGTTTGTTTCAGATCTCCACCGTTCAGAATCTAGAAAAAATCAGGAAGAACAACATATCCAAGTTATAGCCTAATCCAACGGTGGCCGAAGGAGAAAACAGACAGTAAAGAAGACTGTCCAGAAGTGTATTTTCCCAAATATTTTCCTCCCTCGATATCTCTTAAACGGGGACTGATATAGAAAATCCCTACGGTGAAAATGTACACGACATGGATGAGAACAACATACCCGAATATCGTGCTGATCCAACGGTGGAAGGTGGAGTTATAGCTGTCGGTTGATTTACCATCAATATATCTTCTCTCCAGCCTCTCTCTAAACTCTCTCCTACTCTTGCCAGTCACTTCAAGAGAGAAAATAGAATGATATTTATAGTTCTAACATCTTGTTAATTGCACATTTATCCCCACCCCTTTTAATCATTTATACATAAACTCCCAACCTTCTGTTATTTAAATATTAACCTCTCTTGATCTTATGTATTCATTTTGTCCTCACAAATGTTTTTCTTTTCAATGATTTAGTACTATATTCACTTTTCATTTCATTAATTTCACTATTTTTATCTTGATTAGGTTTCTTTAATTTAATTTAACCCATTTTACTATTGGTTAAATTTCTCATCTTTTAAATACCCAGAAAAAATTATAACCGAGGGTTTACATTCTTCCCTCCTTATAAAATTTCGTCCTCGAAATTTAAGATTCATACCTATCCGTGAAGCAATTTCTGCATTCTTTTTCATCATTTTAGACTTCCGTATCCAAGTTTCTTTTGCAATATGGGAACTTATCCATAATTTTATTATCATTATTATTATTATTATTATTTCGGAAACACTCATGACACCAACCATCATGTTTAATCTTGTTTCCACTTTCAAATTTCTCATCCTTTACTACCGTAACTCAACATGCAGCATAAACAAATAACATTTTAGAATGTATTAAACCCTTCAAAATATAAAGAGGTGAGGTGGTAAACACCTACCTACTCCTCTTAGTGGTCCCGTTCTGCTAGCTTGAGGTTCCACAGTCGATGTCTCTCTTACTCCACACAAGACCAATATTTAATATCATTTACTCCCTTTAAAAAGATATCCTACTTATACTTTGGCTGCTTCCCTTTAAAAAGAGATAAGTCACATGAGCTATAAAAGAGACTATGAAAATCAAATTGCATTTCAATTGGTTTTGATTTTTGGAGATCAAATTCATCACAATCGAAACTAACTAACCAACTGCTAAATAATTACCTAGCTCACATTCAATATGATCTAACAAGCCATATTCAACATTCCTCACTTGTGTACCCATAACTTGAATCAATATAACTGTGAAAAACCAATAGATTTTGCAATTAACAATGCACTAAAACTCCTCCGACTTACACACATACATCATATGTTTAAAACTCTCAATAGCAATATTAGAACTCACACATGGTCTATAAATACTGATATTTATCCTTTCAAACCCTCTAAAACTACCACCAAATTGAACCATATTTTTTATTTTACCAATTCTTAAGTCCCTCTCAAAGTTATTAGATCCCTTACCCATGATTTGAGTCACAAGTTGAGCGAGTTAACTTGGTTGATTCGGATCAATTCAAAATAATGTTATTTCAAGATTTTTTTTTAAAAGGTTAAAATAACATCATTTAACTATTTTCCTTAAAAAATTCAAATTAAATTTTAACCAGGTTGCGGATTAACCTGCTAAATTAATTAAGTCACATCAAATAAACCTCCATTCAATTTATTTAAAACCTAGTATGATTCAAGGGTCAAATTTAATAACACCGTCCCTCCATCTACTTATAAATATAAACATAACTAAAGTTGTAGTATTCATTCAATCCATTTGAGTTTGATGGAGAGACTTATTTCAACCTATTTTAATATTTTTAGATCAAAATATATTAGTTTTAGTTGTATAATTTTGAAAATTTCCTATGCTTTCATTAATAGGAAATGAAAGTTGATGGAAAACCATCTTCAAATATTTAATTTCAAAATTTATTTTCTCTCGATCTTTCCTCTGGAAAACCTTCTCAAACATGTGAAAATGTCCTCTAGAAATAAATCTTATTTTTAATAGAAATAACATTATTTTGATTTTAAAAAAATTGAGAGATTAATTCTGGTTAATCATCTCTTAACGTGAGACTCGGGCTTCGTCTCGAGTTAACTCTTGAGTAACTATGCATCGTACAAAAAAGCCAAAGCTAGCATCACGTTCTCTGCCCTGTCTCCCTTTGACGGCTCTAATAAAAAAGCTCCGTCTCAGCTTCGCGCTTATTTTTTTTTTCGTTTATTTTTTTTGTAAAACCCTAATTTCCACTCACTCACTGAATCACTGTACCTTACTCACCTCCTCTCCTCAAATTGAATTAAACAAAACCAAAAAAAAATAAAATCGACGTCTCCGAGTTTTGAGAGGTTTCAGCAATGGAGATTCAAAAGCAAAGCAAACAGCAACAAGAGTTTGCTTTAGCATCAATGACTGAGCTCGCTTCTTCTTTTTCTTCGTCGTCGTTTTGTTCAGATTCTCAATCTGTACCGGTAACTGCTAGGTTTAGCGCTGACAATGGAGTTGTGGAGCTTCGATTTAACCGAGAGTCTGAATCAGCTGATTCTATCAGTGTTGATGTCAAAACTGCTCGGGTCAGTGATTATTATTTTCTTTTTTTAATTTGATTTTGTTTTGTTTGGTTACCGACAAAGCGTGAAAGATGGTAATGTAAGATATGGAATGTGTGGTTGATAATATTTTTAATTAGGTTTAGAAATTGGAATGTATAAGATATGCATTTTGTGTTTTCGGGGTTTAATTGCTGGTTTTGTTTTATTTTTTGGCAATTGAATCGATCATCGACAGTATTGTTTATTTTTTATTTTCTTAAGTACGGCAATGTTGTTGACAATTGGTAGAAATCGTAAAGGAATGTATTGATTGATGAGCTAAGTATGCGGAATTAGAGTTAATTTTTGGTTATTTTGTAAAAATTGGGGAATTATTTTGATTAGATCATCATATATGAGTAATGAAGATGATTTATTTATTTATTTATTTTGTTTTGTTTTGTTTTGTTCAGTTATTCAAGCTAGGGGCTTTACAATCAGTTTGCATAACCAAAGCGTCAGGTGCTGACACGGGCAAAGAGGTAGGGAGTTTTATTTTGTTCAGATTATGTAGTTCTTTTTTCTTTCCATCCTACTGAATGAAGTGAAAAGGGACCCGTTCGGGGTTTTATATTAAGAAACATTTTTTACATTCCTATCTTATTTCACTTGCTGAGATAGTGGGGTTACTTGGAATTCCTCTTACGTGGTTTTACATGAGGCGTGAGATATGCAAATTGCAATATGGCAATACTCACATGCGAAGAGTTATTTTCCTACGCATTTGACTGTTGATAGGTATTGCATGATTGATGAAGCTTTTATGTTCATAATGTTAACAGTATTACTTTTTACCAGAAATTTTCAACAGGAGTCGCTGTCCAATTTAGAAATGAGGAGGAGAGCAGGGCCTTCCATTGTGCATTTGAACAATGGAAGAAGGAAGTCACTGTTCAAGGTGCTGTTTTGGAAATTTTGCCATGGTTTATTATAGATAGTTATCTGTTATAATACGGAGATACCCCTTTGTCACCTTTCCTGATTTTTTCTCTAGAAGTTCATGTCTTTTGACTGCGTTGCTCCAATAGTGGTTTCTAGAAGTTTGCCCATAAATGTATATGTAATCATGGAAGTTGGAACCCCAAGATGAATTAAAATAATTCATGTTGCATTAGCCATACACGTACAACTATATCCATATGAGGAAGAACTTAACTTTTATTGAATGTGAAAATCTTGAAATACTTAGTCCTTCGGAAAACCTTGCCTTTAAAAATGGAAAAGTAAAATCCTTTTTTCCACTTTATGTCTAGATTAGGACTTGTATTTGACTTTCCTTCATCTAGCTTTTTGAAAGTTTTCTTCAAGAAAAATTTAACAGACAAAGAACTCTTTGTTAACTGCTCTTATGTTTTGTGAAGTTGTCAAAACAGGTTTCGTAATCCATAAGTACCCGCAATTTGCTCCTGATATTTACATATTTCCTTTTCCAGGAACGTTGCTAACTGATGGTGCAGTCACAGCTTGTAAAAGCAAGTTTGATGATAAAATAGAACCATCATCTGCCAAAATGTATTTCCATTACTATGGGCAATTGCTACATCAGCAAAACATGCTACAAGATTATGTGAGGACAGGTTAATCACTAACCATTATGTCACTCCTTTTGATCTTATCATAGATGTTTGCTTTCAATTTCTTAAGCTTTACAAAGCCTATCAAATCACAATGCTCTCTAGTTTGCTGCATGTGCTCAAAATGTCAAGTAAATCTATAATGGACACGTGATTTGAGTCAGATGGTGAGTGACAATATAAGCAAAAAATTTATGTTCCAGGAACCTATTATGCTGCAGTCATTGAGAATCGTGCAGATTTTTTTGGTCGTGTGGTGGTTGATGTTGGTGCTGGTAGTGGTATTTTGTCATTTTTTGCTGCTCAGGTATATTTGTATTTGGACTAGTTGAATTTATCATGCAATGTGTAAGAATTTTGCTGTACTTCTGTAAGCTGATCATGGGTTCCTTTGCTCCAATCAGGCTGGTGCAAAGCATGTCTATGCTGTAGAAGCATCTGAAATGGCAGAGTATGCCCGGAAACTAATTGCTGGAAACCCATCTCTTGGGGAAAAGATAACAGTGAGACTTTGCTATTTCATGTACTTTTTTATTTATTTTTAAATTCCATTGTTTATCTCATTTTGAATAAGTCAATATGTCATGTGAATGTAGGTAATAAAGGGTAAAGTTGAGGAAGTTGAATTGCCAGAGAAAGCAGATATTCTGATCTCTGAACCAATGGGTAAACTTATAAATCATCTTTACTATGCCATCCCATTGGATGATGAAATTTTCTAAAAATGTCGAACACCTTTTTGTCATCAATAGATTTTTCCTTGCTATTTATTTTAACCCCGGAATGCCCCTTCTCCTGCTGGCATGGAGGATGAGTTTTTTTACCATAAGATTAAAAAGTATCCGGGGTTGAAAGAATTGACAGATAATATCCCGTGTCATTGTGGATAGCAAGTTCAGATTTTTATTTTTCGTGACTTTTTATGGGACTTGTCTTGTAGGTACCTTGTTAGTCAATGAAAGAATGTTGGAGTCCTATGTGATTGCAAGAGATAGGTTTCTTGTTCCAAATGGAAAAATGTTTCCTACAGTTGGAAGGTAAATGATGACTCTTCAATGCTCCTTTTCTACTTGATTTCTTAGATCTTAAATGTATTTCTGCATAAGCATATATGACACCTGCATGAGCATGGTAGTCGTGATCCTACTGCAAAGTTTGATTGTTTTCATTCAATTGCTAGATAACTTCCTATTGGGAAGTAAGCTCATGATTATGGTGGTATGTATCTTCATCTAGATCCTGCTTGTTTCATGTAAAATTTGTAGGTGTAGTCAATTTTTTCATGCTTTCTCCTGATGGTTTCTCACGTCCCTCTTACTCAATTTCCTCATGTGATGGATAAATTGCATTCCCATTTCTCATTTATTTAAGTGATCGCACCATCTAGTCAGCTCTTTTGACCCTTTCTTCCCCTTATACTTCGTTTCTTGTAAAGCCTTTGGCAATGTTGGGATCTTTCTTTCTTATTGGAGACAGACTTGTAATGTATGCTTGTTGATAGCACCAGCATTCCGTGACATTATTGTTTCTGAAAAAAAAATATAAATCTGTGCATAACTGCATGTGTTTTGTTTATTTTCTTGAGTAGTGTACTCTTGATGGTCAATGCATAATTTTGTATCTTTACGCATGTATTCTCTTGTGCTCCAGAATCCAGTGCTTGTAATCCCAAATTTAATTTGTCTGCTATTTTAGGTTTTATTTAGTGAAAATTACTTGCTTTTGCAGGATACACATGGCACCTTTTAGTGATGAATATTTATTTGTTGAAATTGCGAATAAGGTATGAACCCAGATCAATTATGCTGAGGTCATTTTATCAATAACGTGAGGCAGCCTGTGCACCTCTTTCTAGCTGGGCGACAATCTTAAAGTCATGACTGATTGGTGGATTTTTTAATTTTAATATGCCTAATGTTGCAATTGTAGTCAAGTTTTCCCATTAATATCATAAGTTCTCTTGTTTATACTGTTTCCTATTCTTACCATTAGCATGTGTTGAAACAAATTGTAATTTCTTACCTGTTATTGGTTTTGTCAATGTAGGCCCTCTTTTGGCAGCAGCAAGGCTATTACGGAGTTGATCTGACACCCTTGCATGCATCTGCATTTGGGGGATACTTTTCTCAGGTCTCATTTACTTTCACGTTTCTGGTGTAGATTGAATCATTAAGTTCCATATTGGTTGACTTGCTTAGACATGCTCTCATCCTATTTTTTAAACCAACATATTCATGTCTTCTGTGGAGAAAATACCTTTTAAGTCGTTACTTCTGATTTTGCAATATGATCACAATCACTTGTGATCTTTTTTTCTGATTATCTGATGGATCCGTTCTGCTTACATGCAGCCTGTTGTGGATGCCTTTGATCCTAGATTATTGGTGGCTCCTGCAATTAGTCATGTTTTAGACTTTACTGAAATAAAGGTATAGCCTTACCCTTCTTGCTTGTGCAGTTGCACTTCTTGTTAGTTTTTTTTTTATAATGCCTCGTCATGAAGGAAAGTGACTGTTTTTATTGTACTCATTTCCCCCAGATACAATTCCTCAGGTTTAGTTGACATCTAGTTTGAACAGTTTCTGCTGCACAGCAACCTCCTGTCTATGCATTCTATAAAGTTATTGCTATAGGCTTTGTATTCCACCTTAGGGTGCGCTGTTGAGACTGTACACCTGAAAGAAGTTTTACTTCGAAAGCTTTTAGATCTTCACTCTTGCTTTATGAGTGACTCTTGTCCCTTTCTCCAAGATGAAGTTACTGCCCTGGCGACATCACTTGGTTCAACTCATCAAAACTTTTCTATTTTCTTCCTGCAGGAAGAGGACTTATATGAAATTGATATACCTTTAAAATTCATAGCCTCTGTAGGAACCAGAGTTCATGGGCTGGCTTGCTGGTTCGATGTGTTATTTAATGGGAGGAAAGTATTTGTCCTGATCTTTTTTACCTTGGGTTAAGTTTGCATTTTACATCTGCAGTAGGCCTGCTTTTTACATGTTCTTTATCCCATGCATTTATTGGCTTCATGTGGGAACTGTCTTGATCTGCAGTACTGTACAAAGGTGGCTTACAACTGCCCCTGGTGCGCCTACCACCCACTGGTACCAATTACGCTGTGTTCTGTCTCAGCCACTCTATGTGGTGGCAGGACAAGAAATTACTGGCCAGCTCCAGATGGTTGCCCACAATGCTCAGAGTTACACTGTATATTTAACTTTGTCAGGTGGTTTTTGTCCTCTCATGTTTTTCTTTCTGATCTGTTTTCTTCTTTTTCTAACAAGTTTTGATGAAATCAAATAGCTAAAATGTGGGGACCCGGTGCTGAGCAAGGAGGAATACTCCAGACATCATCTTGCAAACTCGACCTAAAAGAGCCATATTACAGAATGTCCCAACCACAAACTTATGCAATGGCACAAGATCAGCAACCACACCAGCCAATACACGCACAGGTAACGACTAATTATATCATCAGCTTTAATCTTTATGATCAATTGGTTAGGTGAAGAAAATCTGAACATTGATTTATCAATAATAAAAAACTTGATGCTCCAAATCCATGAATTTACGCACCTTAGGTTACTATCTCTTATTTTCCAATGCTTGTATGCCTTTGTGAAGGTACCGGTATGTGAAAGGTGAACACCAGAAGGCGTTTTCATTTCTATGTGAATTGTATATAATTTTAGCCTCCTTTTGGGGTGAAGTTTTGGGATTTAGGTTCGTAGTCCACTAAAGGGTATTCTATTTTGGCCTGCTATGAATCAAATGCCGTGTGCTGTATTATTTGACGTCATATGACTTGGTCCAATATAATACTTGAACAAATGACAACCCAGGTCTGACAGTTCCCAAACTAGGCCGTATGTAGCATTTTGGTATAATTTGATTGTTATGAGCCAATAAATATTCATTTGCAGCAAGTAGTAGGATAAGAATCAGAAGGGATGTTTATAAATTCTTGATATTTGGATAAAGAACAGCTTGCATTTTTTATTTTGTTACCTGCCACAACTTGTCTTTTCACAGGATATACACATTCAGGCAGATGATTTAAAGGAGCCTGAGTTGATACAACCGCCGCCTCAGAATTTGGATGCCCAGTTCCAATAAGCTAATGACGGAGCCTTACAGGCGTGACAGTTTTTAACGTGGCATATGTTTGTAACATATAATTCCTTCACCTATGCAAGGGTTCTGCATTTTTTAATTGAACTCCTGTTCACCTGCCCCGTTTTCAGCTCCCTTGTAAATTAGAAAAAACTTGAGTTTGCCATTTATATTGTTTGAAAGCGTGGTTGTTGTTGTTTTTTAAAGTGTTTTTTACTCGGAAATGTATTAAAATAATATTTTTTTATTTTTTTAAAATAATTTTTGATATATCGTCTTAAAATAATTATAAAATATCAAAAAAATATTAACTTGAAGTAAGTATCATACTGCATATGATTGTGCAATGAAATCTACAATTGACTTTCGAACATGATCTGTAAAAACTGTGATTTCCGAACTTGATTATCAGAATTGTAAAAAGCATTAGCCAGCTCAACTGCACTGAAAGATTATACAGGTCAGATGTTCTGTTCTAGATTCACTGCGACTGGATTTATGCAGTCAAGCTTCTCTTAATTTATAGTCTCAGCTGACTGTTGCCACAGCAGGTTCTGGTTGAGCAGCCTCAACCAGCCACTACTTTATAGCAGCGACCACAAAGTGTTGGATGCTCCGCAAAAGAACCAACTTGTAGTGTGTAATTCCAGCATCTTTCACATTTCACGCCTCGTGTAAGTGACACACCAATCCAAACTCTATCGCTTCCTTGAACAAGATACTCACCAGTGTATGGAATAGTCTCAATAATCTCATCCTCCACATGCTTCAGCATCTCCACCTGCACATTTCCATATAAATGACTGAGGGGAAGAATAGTTTGAGCATCTGAAAGTTTAAGCAAAGGAAAATAGAAAAAAGTGACTAGACAAATCGTTCTGAACTTGCAGAAACTAATTGAGTTGATAAAAAGAAAAAAAGGAAATCAAATAATCAATCTAGATAATAGTCTGACAACCCAAGTTCCTGTATCAGGCAGTGAGGAAGAATAACAGTTTGAAGTAGTGGCCACCAAACCCAAACTTTCACCTTCTAAGAGAACCCTTACTCACTTTTACCACTCGAGTGAGGAAGGCTGTGTTAGATAGTGAATTAAAAATTGGGTTTGGTGGTCTCTACGTGTAATTGTGGATTGACGAATTGAAATACTCAGGTAACAGTGACAGTAAATTGAAAAGGAAGGCAATGAGCATGCCTGAGATGTAATGAATATGCGATGCAATGCCTGAGACGTAATGAATACCCAACATTCAACAGATAACTTGTAACCATAATAGAGCATTCAAATGACAATAACTTGTTCGCTACACAAGAATCGGGAAGGGGAAGGGAGCATTATATTTTAGTGGTGGTAGCATTGGTGTTGATGGGTGGCTGAGGGGACAGCAGTGGTGAGTGGGTGGTAGGTGACAATGGTGATGATGATGGTAGACAATAATGCTAGTATGCTCAGGATGATAATGATAATGTGACCACAGTAGCAGCAGGTGGGAGGCTGGGGAGTGCCAAGCCCTCTGCCCCGAAAAATTTTCTTCTGCTCTAGCATCATCACTGGCAGGTGGTGATGATGGAATTGATTTTAGTGGATAGTCACCGTCATAGCGTTAGGCACGAGGGCACGCCAATGAGTCACTGCTAGGCAATGGCAGGATGCAGGTGTAGAGGTAGCATGCGTGGGCAGTGTAGATTTCGGCAACGAGTATAACAGGTGCATGCGAACAACGAGTTCATGCTTCGCACCACGTTGGACTTAGAAGATGGAAAGTCTAAGGTATCTTTGGTTGCACGTGAGGGCTGACAGCATGGGAAATCAGTTTGGACAGTTTGGTTTGTTGGGTGGTAGACCAAGGAAGTTGTTTGTGGGCAATTACGAAGCAGTTAGCTGTCTTTGGAATGTGTTGTCTAGAGTTAGTGGATCTGTCTAAGAGCAGTTTCATTTTGTAACTTTCATTGTATGTTGATGTATTATATAGGGCCTAAATGTGTGTAGCATATAGATCAGATTGCGCATAGCACACACATTGTTGTTGTGTATTCCTTTGTTGATGGATTAATAAAGGTTGGGTTGGTTCTCGTAAATTGCTTGTGTTGTTATTGTGATGTTTTGATCAATTGCTTGTGTTCTTGGTTGCTAAAATTGATAAGAGTCTGTGGGGAAAACCTCTAGGTGTGCGAAACACTTAGACCTTAGGCAAACACGAGTGGCTTGGGAGGAAGGCTGAGTCTAGTAACGGGACTAGACTGTCGCGCTGGGATTAAGATTGTGATAAAAATTTTATCCCCATGACAAGTGGTATCAAATCTTTGGCTCGTTCTGTTTGGGAAATTGTTGTTTGACATCTAATGCCATCATACATGGAGACGATTCGCGAGAGACTCACTCATATCGAAAGAGTTTTGGGTCCCTTGGCCAAAAAAAAAATCAATCCGTGAACGACAGACTTGCGTATGTTGTTGAGATGGCAGAGAGAGTTGTGGGGTAGTATGTGGATCTTGCGGCAGATGTAAGTCGCAAGATATAGGTTCTTAAGGGAGAGATTGCGGTGTTGAAGAGGGCAGTAGTGACTATCCCCACGAGTGGTGGCAAATCCAAGCCTAGAATACCAAAACCTAAACCATTTGGTGGCACAAGAAGTTTCAGAGAGCTGGAAAATTTTTTGTGGGACATGGAGCAGTACTTTGGGGTGGCTAGGATTGGGGCTAACGAATAGGTAAACATCATGACGATGTATTTGTATTGTGACACGAAGCTGTGGTGGAGGACTCGAATCAAGGATGATCTGAATGCGGGGCATCCCAAGAATGAGACTTGGGATCACTTGAAACAAGAGTTGAAAGAATAGTTCTTGCCAAACAACACATATTGGTTGGCTAGGGAAGATTTGAAGAAAGTAAAGCAAGACAAATCAGTGAGGGATTACGTCAAAGATTTCATTTCTTTGATCCTAGACATAGAGAACATGTCTAAGGAGGATAAGCAATTCAACTTCATGTTGGGTTTATAGCCTTGGGCACAGGCTGAGTTACGAAGGCAGAATGTCAAAGTCTTATCGTCTGCTATGGCTGCCGCAGATAGTTTGGTCGACTTCAAGACGGCGACGCGAGATGGTTCTATTGTTGTCCCCTTGAAATTCAAGACTAGGGATTAGAGGGATGAAAAGAGGTTCGGTGAGGGAGGATACAAGCCTGGGATTGATAAAGGAAAGGGCAAGCAGGCTGATGTGTAACAGGGTAGAGACTCTAGTAAGCCCAACGCAAGTTGTTTCATTTACGGTGGACCACACTATGCGAGGGAATGCCCGAAAAAGAAAAGGTTGAATGCAATTCTTGTGGATGATAGTGAACAAGAGGATATAGTCACGCACATCAACCCGATGCGTGTACTAAATTGTTTGGTTGCTGAGTTACAGGATTCAGTGGTTGAATCTAGCTGTCGCACGTCGGAAAACCCTGCGCGGCATCCCCGCCCTGGCGATGGCGGTTTTTTCTCTCTGTTATTGGAATTGATTTTGTTGGGAGTCGCCACCTAGTATTTAATTGAGGGTTACTAGGAAACCCAGGTTGACTGGTCTTGTTAGAGATTCGCGGGTAAGGAACTGGTTGTAGTTAGGGAAGGTATTAGCACCCCTAACACACCCTACCTGAGGTAAGCTGCTTTGTGGCTATGATGTGTTAAAGAAGTTAAAAAATTTTATCTTTTCATCAGATTTTAGAAATACAACTTCCGTACAAGTTTGTACTTCTACACCGTGATCCGATCAAAATATTAAATCCTTCTTTATTCTTTTGCCGTCTCATCATAAAAAAAATCCTGAAATAAATACAAACATACATTTTTGTTTCTTTTTTTTTCTTTTTCTTTTTCTTTGTTGTTTTTTCTTTTTTTTCTTTTCTTTTTACATCCACAATACAAATTATAATATTCAAAAAAATAAATAAAAATTACATCAAATAATTCAAACTTTACAAAACAGTCCTCAAACAGTCTGAAATTGCAAGAAAACCCTTCTGCACAGGAATTGGAAGCAGGAACAGCTGGCGGCGCGTGTTCCAACACGCCACCGTTCCTGGCGGCGCGTGGTCTCACGCGCCGCCGCTGATGGAGGCCAAAAATCAGTGGATCGGGAACGTCTTCTTCTTCCCTGTCTTTCTCCGCCGGCGGTGAGAGTCACCGTCACCTGCAAAAGCAAGAAAAAACACACACAAAGCAATCGGTTTTAGTTGTTCTTTATTTTTTTTGTTCTGCTCTCGGGTTCTTCTCCCGGATCTGTCCCGTTCGGGTCTGCTGCTATGGATTTCATCTCCTCCTCTGCTTCGGGCGGCGCTGCTGGCTGATGGTGGATCTGTGGCCGGGCATGGAGATCGGAGGGGAAGCTGTCGTGGCCGGCTGTTGTGGTGCTCGCTGGAGGAGAAGAGGCTGAATCTGCAGGCGCCACCAGAGGGAGAAGGCGGACTGCTCCGCGCCTATGGGCGCTGCTGCTGCTGCTGCCACCGCTGGGGGGAGGAGCTGGAGACCGCGCCGCTGTGATGAGGAGACGCTGCTGCTGAGGCGAAGTGAGGAGGGAGCTGGGTGTCCACTCAGTTCGTCTCTTGTTCCTGCAACTGAGAGGGAAAAGAAGCTGTTGTGGTTCAAGGGCCACAGGAAAATGAGGGCTGAGTTGGGAGGAGGACGATCTGTTGAAGACGGGTTGTGTGGTGATCGGCTGGTGATGTTTTTGGCTGAAGGAGAGGAGAAGAAAGTCTGTGTGCAGAGGGGGGGGCCGGTCTGTTTGGCCGAGAGTGAGAGCAACCAAAGGGAAGATGGCTGGAGCCAAAATGGGGGTCGGTTCGGTTTGTCTTTGGCAAAGAGAGGGGAAGTGGCCGGCTATGGGAGATGACCGGCTGCGGTTTGAAAGGAAAATGGAGCAGCTGCCTCTTGGTTTTTGGCCAAGACAATGAGCGGCTGAGAGGGAAGAAGAGGAACAGGGGGAACAGTCTTGTGGTGAGCGAGGCAGAGGGCGTGTCTTGTGCTCTCTGGTTTCGGCTTTGAAGATGAGTGAAAATGGGGGGAATGGTGATGGCTGGTTTGGCCGTGTGTGGGGGCGCTGGTTCTGGCCAAGGGAGAAGAATGGAAGGAGAAATGGTGAAGATCGGCTGCGGTTTTGAAGGGAAAATGGAGGCTTTGGTCCGGTATGAGTTGATCTGTGAAGGGGATGACAGTTGAGAGGGGAAAGAAATGGTGGAACCAGCCGGGTCAGAAGAATGAAGGCCACCGGGGGGTTGTGTGCAGAGAAGAGAAAATTCTCTCGTGGGCGGCGGCAACTGGGTGTGAAAGAGATAGGTTTAGGGTTTCTCTTCCCTATTTTTTTTCAAAACTACCCCCCCTCTTAGCTGAAATTGAAGGCTATTTATAGGCAAAATAGTTTTTCGGGCTTCAAAATTGGTCCCTCAAGTTTTGTGCTTGGCCCCTGATTTCAATTAATTCACTTGGTAAAAATTAAATTGGGTCTCTTAAAATTCTGATTTTTCAATCAAGTCCAAATTAAGCTCCCAAACTTAATTTTTCACCAATTAAGCCCTCAAATTAATTTGACCCGTTTAAAGTATAATTAAGTCCTTGCACTTAATTAAATCCTTCAATTGGACCTAAATTAATTCTTAAACATAATTAAAATTCAATTTGGCCCATGATTAAATCAAATTGGCCCATTAAAAATTTAATTATGTCATTGGACTTAATTTTTATGCAAATTCATCCAATAATCATTTAATTTGACCTTGAATTTGCATTTTTCTCCATTCTTGGGCATAACGAGATACAATTAGGCCTCCAAAAATTGCAGCTTGATTTTCGCCTATTTTGCAGCCTTTCTTGGTCAGCTTTCTCCGCATTGCCAGCATTTTTTTATTTTTTTATTTTGATTTTTTTTAGTTTGGAAAAAAAAGTGAATTTTAGGGAATCACCCAAAATTGGGTGATGACACTAGCCTTGTCGAAATTGACTTAGCATGGATTTATGTGTTATGACAGGGTAAGTCGGGTGCTATAGATACTCTAATGTATGTTAAAATTAGAGTCAATGATAGGGAGATAGTTGTTATGTTGGATTCTGGTGCTACGAATACATTCGTTGCCAACAGGTTGGTGACACAGCTTGGGTTGCGCTTGAGTAACAGCCAGACGCCAATAAAGGCAGTGAATGCTAAGGCGCAACGGATACTGGGTATGGCCTATGGTGTGCCCGTGGTGTTGGATAAGTGTCAGGGAAAATAGGACTTGTTGGTTGTGACACCTGATGACTTCAACATCATTCTTGACTTTGACTTTCTGAAGAGAGCCAAGATTGCGTTGATTCCTCACTTAGATTGTATTCTGCTTGTGAATGAGTTGTGCCCCTGTTTTGTTCCTTGTCATAAGGCAGTGGTGGCTGAAAGTCGAAAGGAGGGAAGTAGCTTGGTTTTAGCCATCACGATCAACAAGGCCTTGAAGAAGGGTGGTGAAGTGTTCTTGGCAGTAACCTTGACTGAGGAGTGAAAACAGGTTGGGTTAGTGCCTGATGTTATTGTTGGGCTATTGGAGGGGTATAGGGATGTGATGCCTCAAGAGTTGCCAAAAAATTTCCACCAAGACGGGTTGTTGATCATAAGATTGAACTTGTGCCTGGTGCGACACCACCGTCGCAACCTCCGTATTGCATGTCCCCAAGGGAATTGGGCGAATTGAGAAAATAATTGACGGAATTGATTGATGTAGGTTTTGTTTGACCGTCGAAAGCTCCATATAGTGCCCCTATTTTGTTTTAGAAAAAAGGCAGATGGTAACTTGCGGATGTGTGTGGATTGTCGCTCATTGAACAAGGTAACAATAAAGAACAAATACCTTGTACCGCTGATTCAAGACTTGCTTGATAGATTGAGTGGAGCTTCTGTTTTCACAAAGCTGGATTTGAGATCCGAGTATTGGCAGGTTAGAGTTGCCAGGGGGATGAGCACAAGACGACTTATGTGACAAGGTATAGGTCATACGAGTTTATGGTTATGCCATTCGGCTTAACCAACGCTCCAGCTACTTTCTGTAATTTGATGAATGATGTTCTTTATGAGTTCTGGATGAGTTTGTGGTCGTTTATCTAGACGACATTGTTATTTTTAGCTGAAGTATGGATGATTATGTGGTGCACTTGAATAAGGTGTTGCGTAGGCTAAGGGAACACGAATTGTTTATGAAGAAGGAAAAGTGTGAGTTTGCTTGTTTTGAGATCACGTTCTTAGGGCATTTGGTGAGTTTTGGGCAGGTTTGGATGGATCCGAAGAAGGTGCATGCCATATGGGATTAGGCAGCCCCGTCGACGATAACAGAGTTGAGGTCATTCTTGGGTTTGGCAAATTATTATTGTCAGTTCATAGAGGGTTATAACAAGAAAACAGCCCCTTTGTCTGATTTGTTGAAGAAAAATTTGCTTTGGGACTGTTCTAGCTAATGCCAACTCGCATTTGACAAGCTAAGAAGGGCTGTAACGTTTGCTCCGGTGCTGAAACTACCAAATTTTGAGAAATCTTTTGAGGTACATATTGATGCTTCGGACAAGGCAGTAGGGGGTGTTCTAGTGCAGGAGGGTCATCCAGTGGCTTTCGAGAGTCAAAAGCTAAGTGAGGCGGAATAAAGGTATTCCACGCATGAGAAAGAAATGGCAGCGGTAATGCATTGTCTTGGCGTGTGGAGGGTGTATCTGTTGGGGACGAAGTTTGTGGTTAAGACAGATAACTTGGCTAATACATTTTTCAGAACTCAGAAAAAATTGTCACAGTGGCAGGCTACATGACAAGAATTCTTGGCTGAATATGATTTTGCATGGGAACACAAGCCGGGGTGACAATCAGGTTGCGGATGCATTGAGCAGACGTGAGGTGCTTGCTGGTTTGATTGCTATGGATCATGTGAAATCCAATATGCTAGATCGGTTGAGGCAGGCTATCGTGGAAGATGCAGCTTATGTCAAATTAGTTGATCTCGTACGAGATGGGACCATGCAAAGGTATTAGCTAGATAATAACCTTCTCTATGCCAAAGGGGGCCGAATTTATGTTCCATGTGGAAAGTTGAGGAAACACTTACTGGTCGAAACGCATGACACACAGTGGGCAGGTCATTCGGGACAAGAGCGTATGCTGACTCTCTTGGCAGAAACCTATTACTGGTCAAAGATGGAGTTTGACGTGGAACTTTATGTCAAAACTTGCTTGGTTTGTCAGCAGGACAAGGTGCTGAGGTAGAAGGAAGTAGGGTTATTGCAGCCTTTGCCGATACCAGAAAGGCCTTGGATTTTAGTTTCAATGGACTTCGTAGTGTGGTTTCTGAAAGTTGATGGGATGGACACTGTTATGGTGATTGTTGACAGGTTTTCGAAGTATGCTGTTTTTGTGGCTACACCATCAGTATGCACAACTGAAGTGGCTGATGGTTTGTTTTATAAACATGTGGTGAAGTACTTTGGGCTTCCTTTAAATGTGGTTAGTGATCGCAACGTGCAATTCACTGGATGATTCTAGACGGTGTTGTTTAGGTTAATGGGAACAAGGTTGAAGTTTTCGACAACCAATCATCCGCAAACAGATGGATAGATGGAGAAGATTAATGCATTATTGGAAGAGTATCTTCGACACTATGTGACAGCGACGCCAAGAAACTAGCTTAAGTTGCTTGATAGTGTGTAGTTTAGCTATAATCTCCACAAATCATCAACGACATATTTGAGCCCATTTGAGTTAGTTTTGGGGATGCATTTCAAACTCCAGCAAAGATAGTAGTCCAGAAGACTGGGGGAAGAAGTCCAGCCACGTACAGGTTTGCGAGGGAGAGGCAGGAACTCTTCGAGCAAGCACAAGACAATTTGTGAAGGGCAAGTAAGCATATGGAAAATATGCTAATCAGAAGTGGAGACCTTTGGAGTTTGATACTAGCGACAGGGTACTGTTGAAATTGACTCCACAAATATGGAAAAAGATAGTTGGGAAAAATCGACACTGTGAGTTAGTGCCAAGATATGATTGGCCGTTTGAGGTGATGGGGAAAGTGGGTGTTGTTGCGTATAAGCTGAAGCTACCAGAAAGGTTAAAGCTTCATCCCACATTCCATGATAGTTATCTAAAGCCTTTTCACTAAGATCTTGAGGATTCGGAAAGGGGTAAATCACTAAGGGCTCCACCTACGATTTAGAAGCAATTTGGGTAGGGAATCGTGAAGATTTTGGACCATAGGAGACTTGGTCTATATATAAGGGCTCCGCCTACGATTTTGAATCAATGATTGATGTCAGAAAGGTTGAAGCTTCATCCCACATTCCATGATAGTTATCTTGTTTTGATTTTGCCTGTTTCCACTGCCACTACAAAGCGAGTATTTTCGGCTATAAAACATGTTAAAACTGTGCTTCACAATAAAATGGAAGAGAATTTCTTAGCAGATTCTATGATGATTTACATTGAACGAGAACTTGTTGAAGATATTGGTTTTGGATTCGATCATTGATGAATTCTATTCTACAAAACATCGAAAGGTGCAACTTTGATAGTGTAATTTATTTTTATTTTAATTTTGAATTTTATATACTTTAAATTTTATTTTTTTTATATTTTGTGTTATGTATTTGAATTGAAACTTTATTGTTAGCTTGACAAATTTATATATCCGAGTTAATAATTAATCTTAAAAAATAATTTATGTGCATTTATATCGTAGCCCAGGACAAGAAAAATTCCTAGCTCTGTCCCTGTATGGGATGATACTACTTCCATAACAATTGTTGCATTGGTTTACCGAGTTTTCCCCAATCTCCTAGGTACAGAATCAGCCTCCTTGCTTTGTTCTTCCAGCTACATTGATGTTCCCAACAAGTGTTTGGTTAGATGCTGTTTTATACGAGGTATGATTAGCACAAACATATCATCCTTTATTTTATTATTATTATTATTATTAACTTGAATGTTCCAGGCCAACTTGTATATATCTTGATTAATCTCATGAGTTCTAAAGTTAACGATCATGTAATGTAAGTCTTCAATAGCTCTGAGAGGATTCGAACCCGTAACTATTGAGAAGCAAACTTAAAACCTGACCAGTTAAGCTATCCTTTAGAGTTAGCCTCAATTTTTTTTTCATTAAGTTGGTTGCTGATGAATTCACAGAGCCCGACTACTATTTTTGTTTTTTTTAAGGTCCATAGCTATATGTTCCTCGGATGCTTTTGGTTCACCATCCATCCATGTTTTCTCCAATTTATTTTATGACCAAGTTGGGGATTGAAAATTTTGCCCCGTGTCTTTATCCTTGGCATTTAAGCATGTATGTTGTATCTTGACCATGTGCCATTAGTATGTTAGCTCGTACTGCATGAAATTAAGCAATTGATTTTCATCAATCAAAAGAAAGCTAAAACTGAAGGGATATTAACTGTATATTTATCATATAGCCTTTAGTGTCGGGTTTGATTTTTTATTTTTTTCATCATCATTGTATTAACTATTTTTATTGCAAACTCAAACCTTTCATACCCCTAATTTTATTTGAGCATGTTTGGGCATCTTTAATATTGAGAATTATTTTGCATATTTAGAAATTTTTTTTTCATTTTTGTACTTGTTCCCAATATGGGTGTGATTTTAGTTAGGATCATTTCTCAAGAAAAACATACTATGCTCAACAGGGATCTTAAATGATATATTTAGTTTTGTAAAAAAATTATAAAAAATAATTTTTTTTATTGATGTTTGGGTTGTTTTTCATATTTTTCTAAATATATGGTAACCTTTCTAGGAGATTAAATATATTGATAGAGGTTGAAAAATCTTTTAATTTTTTAAGTAGAATAGAGTAACTCAATTACCCTTAAAAGCAAAATTTTTAAAACTAGTATCTAGAATTTTTTTAGTTATTTTACTTTTTTTAAAGCAAAGTCAAATGACTCGATTATTTTTATAAGTAAAAAAATTTAAAACTTATGTTTAGGAGCTTTTTCGTTTTCTCAACTTATTTATTATTATTATTATCAAGTTGATTGAAAGTAATTAGATCTTTTAAAAATATATATATAATATTATTAAAATAAAAAAGTGGTTAACATGTGCATGTGGAAGACGCCCATGACCTTTAAGTGGGGCGTTTGACTTTTAAATTTTAATAAATAATAAATAAGTTGAGAAATTAAAAGACTTTTCAACTTCTATCAATATATTAATAAAAAAAATAAAGAAAAAAAAATCAAGCCCGACACTAAAGGCTATATGATAAATATACAGTTAATATCCCTTCAGTTTTAGCTTTCTTTTGATTGATGAAAATCAATTGCTTAATTTCATGCGGTACGAGCTAACATACTAATGGCACATGGTCAAGATATAACATACATGCTTAAATGCCAAGGATAAAGACACGGGGCAAAATTTTCAATCCCTAACTTGGTCATAAAATAAATTGGAGAAGACATGGATGGATGGTGAAGCAAAAGCATCCGAGGAACATATAGCTATTGACCTTAAAAAAAAAAACAAAAATAGTAGTCGGACTCTATGAATGAAAAAAAATAAATTAGAGGCTAACCCTAAAGGATAGCTTAACTGGTCAGGTTTTAAATTTGCTCCTCAATAGTTACGGGTTCGAATCCTCTCAAAGCTATTGGAGACTTACATTACATGATCATTAACTTTAGAGCTCGTGAGATTAATCAAGATATATACAAGTTGGCCTGGAACATTCAAGTTAATAATAATAATAATAAAAAGTAGAGGCTGATATGTTTATGCTAATCATACCTCGTATAAAACAGCATCTAACCAAACACTTGTTGGGAACATCAATGTAGTTGGAAAAACAAAGCAAGGAGGCTGATTCTGTACCCAGGAGACTGGGGAAAACTCAGTAAACCAATGCAGCAATTGTTATGGAAGTAGTATCATCCCATACAGGGACGGAGCTAGGAATTTTTCTTGTCCTGGGCTACGATATAAATGCACATAAATTATTTTTTAAGATCAATCATTAACTCGGATATATAAATTTGTCAAGCTAACAATAAAGTTTCAATTCAAATACATAACACAAAATATAAAAAAAATAAAATTTAAAGTATATAAAATTCAAAATAAAAATAAAAATAAATTACACTATGAAAGTTGCACCCTTCGATGTTTTTTAGAATAGAATTCATCAATGATCATATCTGAATCAATATCTTCAACAAGCTCTCATTCAATGTAAATCATCATAGAATCTGCTAAGAAATTCTCTTTCATTTTATTGCGAAGCACAGTTTTAACATGTTTCATAGCCGAAAATGCTCGCTTTGTAATGGCAGTGGAAACAGGCAAAGTCAAAACAAGATAACTATTATGGAATGTGGGATGAAGCTTCAACCTTTCTGACATCAATCATTTTTTTCAATCTCAAAGTATTGATTACACTTATAAATCCATTTATGAACATCTTCCCCATCAAAACTAGAGGAATCTCGTTTAGGTTTATGTACCTTGTAAGAATAATAACCCATATCACTAGCTCCACAGCTTTTAGAAGCATAGCCATTATGATAGTGACACGATCAAAAAATTGATGTCTTCTCCCAAATGCAAGAGTGTCAAAGTAATAAATAACCCGGTAAGACCGGAATCGAACCACAAGGAGGTTAACTATATAAATTACAAATAACAATAATACAACAACAACAACAACAGTAGTAGTAATCAGTAGTAGTAGTAGGTCGTAGTAGTAATAAAGAGAGCTTTGAGATGTGATATTGATATAAGGATTAAACAATGATTAAAACAATTGTCAAAGTTAAAGAATCCACTAATGGTATTTCAAACAAGTATAATATAAACTCTTATTATTCAACTAGAAACCACACATAAAAGAGGTTCCAATCGGATTATAAATTGTTAACATGATTACATTAGTTATCTTATTCGAATAATGCTAATACTTGTAAATGTTGTCAGGCATTCCTGATTATAACTTATGTTAACAACAAATCCAGTTCTTTTCATAGCACAGGTGTCGGTTATACCATATAGTTTGGGCTATAAAAGTGCCAAGTATTTGTTGTACCAAGGGTTATACAACATTAATCTAGATTAACCATTTAACAAGTAAAGTATTAAAAGTGAACAAGATAACAAATATAAAACATGTTAGTATCAAACATTAAGGTCCATATTGAGTTTACACTATACTTATTCTTACATCATTAGTGTAACCTTTTCACCTTGACATAATAAACTTAGCTAAACATAATAAAAGAGAGAAACATAAATAAACAAGATAAGAACATAAATAAGATATAAGTTAAATAAGGAAAGGAAATGAAAAGCATAAACAAGATATTAATATAAACAAAACTTAAGCATTACAAAATATAAAGAGAGGAAGCAAAAGTATGATCTTGATCTGAAAACCAAGACGCCTAAATGCATGGTAAATGCCTCCTTTTATAGTCCATAGTTTGGAACTATTGATTTGATGACTAATTGTTGAGTGGGTGGCCACATCTTGACTTGGTGACAATCCTTATCTTCTTGTCTGAACAAAACATCATTGATAACGTCAGAATTTGAACAGACTTAAATCATGAAAGTTCTAGGAAATTGTCTCAGCTTTCCAAAAAAAAACAGTGCATTTGGACTTTTAGAACTAGAGATATGAGCTGAACACTAAACAGTGTCTAGGCTGCAAGACAGATTTCGACTTCTCTGTTGTTGCTAAGATTTGGACTTCCAAACAACAGAATTGAGTCTTGCACTCCCGTGAATGTTTTAGGCCTATGTCTTAGATTTCTAGCCATATAAACCAAATTGAAATCCAAGATCTACAACTTTAGATATGACCCAATGACTGAATAGTGTTCCAGTTTGAACAGAACCAACATCTCTTTTCTAAGCTTAACCCTCTCTTTGTCTTCTCAATTTTAGTAGTTCAACTCATCAATCAATCCTTTGATTTATGTGATAGGCCTGCATTTATGATGAACATTTACCATAAATTAAAGGTATCTTATAATATCAGACTTGTTATTATAAAACATGCTTTAGTTAATGAGTTATTGATACTTCAAGTGCAAAATGATGATATAAAACCTTGATAAAAATGCACTTTTAAGTACTAATGAGATAGCCTTCTTGATTAGTACTTAAAAGTGTATTTTTATCAAGGTTTTATATCATCATTTTGCACTTGAAGTATCAATAACTCCTTAACTAAAGCATGTTTTATAATAACAAGTCTGATACTATAAGATACCTTTAATTTATGGTAAATGTTCATCATAAATGCAGGCCTATCACATAAATATGAAAAGCACTAATTTCACCAACATTAGCTTGTGACTTTTATTTTCTTGGACTTTGATGGCAGGTAAGATCCCCTAGTAATTCTTGAAGCTTCTCTAGCCTAAGATCAATTTTCTCAAATCCAATTTCATTATTGATCTTAGATTCTTATAACTGTTATCCATATACTTCTAAAAGTTGCACAACTTTGTCATGTTTTTGGTAATGATTCCTATTAATAGTTGTAATGGATTCATCAATCTTGTCTTCCACTCTTTTCAGATCTTGAGAACAAGTATTTGGTTCTATATTTTGATTCTGAAGGCCTAACGCTCTGAAACTAGTTGGTGCAGGATCAATTTACATAATCCCAAGACACAATAAAGCCAACAGGAAACAAAAACTCTTTAGGATGAATGAATGAATAATGATAATTAAACAAAACATAATAATAGAATGAACAATAGCAATTAAACAGAACATAATAATATAACATGTTTGATGAGAATCTCTTAAAGCACTTTTTTCATTAGCTTATCATTAAGGGTGATCATTTTCGGTTCGGTTTGGTTTTTACCTATAAAAACAACCAAATTGAAATTTTGTAAAATACAAAAAAAAAACCGATCAGTTTCGGTTCGGTTTGGTTATTTTATATTAAAAATCAAAACCCAACCGACCAGTTTTGGTTCTGTTATATTCGGTTCGGTTATTTTATATTAAAAACTATACTTTTTTAGGGTTTTTTTACTTTTTTAATAGGCTTGGTTTCGGTTTGGTTTGGTTTTTTAGGTTCGGTTTTTCAGTTTCAGGCTTATGAAACCAAAACCAAACCAAACTAAATATTTTTTAAAATATTCTAATTAGTTTTTTTCATGGTTCAGTTTTTTTAGTTTTTTTTTTTAATTTTCTCAGTTTAATCGATTTTTAATTTTTTTCTCCCCTTTACTTAACATCATTTCTCTCCCCCAAATTTTGTTACATTGCTTAGCTAAATACTAGCATAGTAGCTTCTAGCATTCGATACAATATAGGTTTTTTAAATTTTTTACTGAAAATAACTGAATTAAATCAAATCCAGTAAGTTGAAATTGATTTTAGTTTGGTTTTGATTTTTTTTTTTAGTTTGATTATATTTTAAGTAAAAACCAAAACATACAAAAAAAAAAAAATAATCACCCATATTTTTTCCTCGTAAACAAAAATAATCACCCATACTTTTTCCTTGTAAACAAAAAATAGCAACCAAAAATCCCTTTTTCTTGCTGCTTTGCTTTTCACCTGGAGATGTGATTGACAGCAAGAACATTAAAACTAAGAATCGAAAGAATCAACGAACCAATTCAAGGAACAAAACGAGAAGGATTCAGCTCATTATTTAAGAGCTCAGCCAAAAAATATAGATTTAAATTGAATGTCCTGCAGACTGGATAAAGCTGCTATAATCATAATCATAATCATTCTGACATGTGAGACTTTGACTATCTTTTTGCTAGATGTCTACCCTCTCAAAATTGAAGTTCTAACAAATAACGGTATATGGAAAAAAGTACCTAGTAGTCTAATGTGTGTGAGTTGCTTGCAGCATAACCATTATAGATACTCCTCAAGAGGGATGTTACGATTGGAACAATAGCTATGAGGGCAACTTGCATTTCTGAGCTGCTTGTCTTGATGGTGACCTGCCCACTTCGCTTATTGTTCATTCCGACACGAACAGCGATTTTGGAATCCCGACCAATGGAGAACTGAGACTGCAAGTTGGCCATCAGACCCAAATCACCCCTCCACTTCATCAAGGACAAACCTAATGTGGATTGATCCTTCTCTACAGGGAAATCCTTACTCTTGAGACACACTTCAAAGTTGGCTCCATATGCTGTATCGCCTCCAGATCTCACAGCACCAGCAGCTCCTACCAAAGCCAAGCGCTTTGCAACAGCAATCTGATCCTCAATTTTGAGTCCAGTGGCTACATTCTCCCCCAACACAGTGAAGGATATCCCAGCCGACGTTTTGTTCATCTTGAAATTTTTGAATTTGGTTTCACTTCTCAGGATGTAGGCAAGCTGCCTTCCAACATTCTGAATATCAAATCCTGCCATCGTTGATCCATTTTCTCCATGCTTGGCACAAACTGAAGAATCTAAGTGGATATTGAAGTCTTTCTTGTCTTTTGTGATTTGAACTGCAAATGCACCTGGAAACTGACCCGCAACAGCAAGATTTCTTTCAAGGCTAACACCATCATACCCACAATCATGATCCCACCCATGGGAGTCCAGAACTGGCCTCATAAGAAACTGAGAAGTGGGCTCCAATGCTCGATACCTGTAAGAAGGATTGTCACTGTCAAAGGAGGGTGGGAGGACAAAGTCAGGCATAGCAACTGGAACAGTGGCAGGACCGACATCTTCCTGGTCCACATCTTCACCAATGCCATCATAACCATCTTTGCCTTTCTTCTTCATCCCCTTCAACATTTTCACCTCTTCTCGCCACTGCTTCTTTTGAAGGAGTTTCACCCGATAATCGTACTCCTCCAAATAAGCTTTCCTTTGTTCTTTTGTGAGCTTCGCAACATGAGATTTCTTCAAAGGCTTGAATGGTGGAAGCTGGTCATATTCATCCTCAATTTCTTCATCAGAATCTGATAGATCCACCATGTCAATATCAGAGTCAATGTCGTCTCCTCCCTGATCAGTAGTGAGTTTAGGATGAGGGCGAGACTGCAATAGAGAAGACACCAGGTGGGGTAAAGGTAAAGAGCGGAGACGGAAACCAAAAGGCTTCTTGTGATCAAAAGGATCTCGAGGCTTAGCTATAGAACTTGCTTCCGATAAAATCTTCAATGAATAACATAGCAGTAATAATTGTGGTCTCCAACTTTGTCCATTTGGAAGGATATATTCACTGTTTTCATTCTTCTGGCACAGTGGATGGTTCTCAACAAGTGACACTGGATGCATCATTCTTGGATGTATCAGACGCAGATCACCAACTGCTTGGCTGATGGCTTGCTGAATAGCATGGGATCGTTGACCAACAAACATCTCGAAACTTAGGGGAGACCCGGATGGTCCATCAGGAGGAGGAGAAGTGGCATGGGTCAGAGTGACAACAGAATTTTTCCATATTGATGAAGTGAGAGATTTGGTAAGCAATCTTAACATCGGTAAATCATTGAGATCTAGTGAGTGGGTATCTAGCCGATCAGTATATAGGATAACATCTGGAGGGAACTTGTTTATTGAGGTTTTTATAGATGCTAGTATTTTCCGGTTGATAGCTTCTTCCTTCACAGAGGACCTGAGACCTGGTGTGTCAATGATTCGGATTTTAACTCCATCTACGATTCCAACAACTTCCTTCAACATAGTTGTGGCAGGCTCAAATGCATTGATCTCAACTTTCTTCTCACCAAAAATAGAATTAATGGTCGCACTCTTTCCCACTCCAGTTTTCCCAAGAACCAAAATGCTCAAAGAGAAGTCTAAATCATCTTTCCCCTCAGCTTCAAGCTGCATGGCCATTTTCTCGGCATTTTCAAGGCTGAACTCTTGATTAACATGTGCCCTTGTAGCCACGACCAGCCTGTGTAACACCTGTGCAACTATGGAATCTTCAGGAGATTGTCCAAGTCGCTGGACAAGCCTCAAGAACTTCACTGCGATTTGCTGTATCTTCTCAATCACCTTCTTATCTTCTTCATTCAAATCATTCTTTGCTACATCCTCGACTGTTTCAGACAGCGGAGCAGGTCTCACAATTCGAAATGGGGAATCTGAACCAACAAGACGTTCTAGAGAAAATACCCTGGAACCATCAGCAGAGGTTATTGCAACTCTGCCTCCATCCATACCAGCACTACTTGCTGCTTTCAAAAGAGCAGCCAATGCATCTGACTCTAACAAGTCATTTCCTATTTGCTCTGTGTCCATGTCTCCTTCTTCATCCGAGTCTGTAATAACCTGGCCATCAATTCTACCTGAAGAAGCATCAAATAATTCCTCTCCAATTTGTTCATTGATAGAATCCGCTTCTTCATCTGAGTGTGCAATAATCTGCTCATGAAAACTCTGTGAATGATCATGGGAAACCTCCAATCCTGAAAGAGAATCAAACAGTTCCTTTTCCATTTGCTCTCTAACCATGTCTGCTAATTCCCTTCCCATTTGCTCCTCAACTATGTCTGCATCCTCATCTGAGTCAGTTATGATTTGCTCATTAGTTCTACGTGAACGATCATGAGAAATATCAGCCCATGAAGGAGAATCAAATAATTCACTTCCCATTTTTTCTGTAACTATTTTTCCTTCTTCATCTGCATCTGCAATAATCTGCTCGTCAAATCTCCCTGAAGGAGAATCAAATGATTCCTCTCTGCTTTTCTCCTTAATTATGTCCGTTTCTTCATCTGGATCTGCAGTAATCTGCTGGTTTGAAAAATCACGAGATACCCCAGCAGCTGCAATAATCTGCTCGTCAATTCTCCCTGAAGGAGAATCAAATAATTCCTCTCTGCTTTTCTCCTTAACCATGCCCGCTTCTTCATCTAGATCTGCAGTAATCTGTTGGTTTGAATAATCATGAGATGCCCCAGCAGGTGCAATAATCTGCTCGTCTATTCTCCTTGAAGGAGAATTAAATGTTTCCTCTCTGCTTTTCTCAGTGACTATGTCTGCTTCTTCATCTGGATCTGCAATAATCTGCTGGTTTGAATAATCATGAGATACCCCAGCAGCTGCAATATTCTGCTCGTCAATTCTCCCTGGAGGAGAATCAAATGATTCCTCTCTGTTTTTCTCCTTAACTATTTCTGCTTCTTCATCTGGATCTGCAATAATCAGCTGGTTTGAATAATCATGAGATACCCTGGCAGCTGGAGGAGAATCAACTAATTCCTTTCCCATTTGCTCCTGAACTGTGTGTGCTTCTTCATCTGAGTCTGCGGTAATCTTCTCGTCAATTTTCAGTGAATGATCATGAGAAACTTCAGTCCCTGAAGGACAAGAGAAGGCTAATCGTTGCTCCAATTCACTCATTATATTTTCTTCTGAAGCCCCAGATATCGAATCCCTGGATCATCACCAGAAAGTAACTTTTTATGTCATCAACATGAACCTGTGATGAAACAACATGACCCTTGCTGGAAAACAGACATGAAGCAACTATATCTTTGAAATTATTTTTATTTTCCCATACCAAAAAACCAAATAAGAACTTCATCGAACTAAGAAATTTCTATCTTATTCTTGATAGCTCATCAACTTTTCACATATCCAAGATAAATTAATCGACCCTGGGAAACTCTCATGGCATACATAAGCAGAGTATACAAGTTGGTAATAAAATAAACATATTTGAAATAACACAAAAATGTTACTAAACTCATATACATCATGTCAACAGATCATTGTGCGACTTCGTGGTGAATCCTTTGACAAAGGAAGAACGAGAAATCAAAACTATGGAAAACAAAGATAATTTCATGGTAATGCAATATATCAATTGCATTCTATGCTGCAACTCTTTAAAATCAAAAGGTCTAACGCTTCATCTTATTCAAAGAAAAGATGGAGGTACCAACCAACTTTGTTTTAGAATTATTTATCATATCTTGCTCCTCTCTTTGCCTTCGTGGTGAGGGCAGCTTCATCTGATTTAGCTGAATCTTGGATAAAATTCAAGCATGCTCCTCCCGTTACTTAACTAAAGGGAGAGGTGTCCAAGCACAATGGTTCTTTTAAAAATTTTATTTTTTCCTGTAACTTCTCTCATCTTTTTAGATGGATAATTTATATTTTCTTAAAAAAGGGGGGAAACTTATGGTTACCAGTTCCTCCATGGTTACAGTTTTCTGGGTTATCTTTCCAAGAATCAGACAAAAGCTAAGTCACAAAACCTCAACTTGTAACTTCTTAAAATTTGTAGTAGCAACACAAACATTCCAAAAGATTGCAAAATATCTCATAAAACTCTCAAAACAATCAACTGTGAAACAGAAATTTCCAATACTTAATCTTATCTTACAATCAAATCATAACCTTATCTGGGCTCACGTGTAACACACAACAACCTCTCCAACCTATCCTCAAGCAAAACCCTTGACCAATTTAATCAATTCAAATATCCATGCAAACCCCCTCTGTGGCATTTTACCAAGCAAATGGTGCGCGACAAACCAAAACCAAAACCTCGAAAAACAAAATACACCCAACGACAAAAGTTCCTTTTTTTTTTCTTTTCTCTTATCTCCCAACATTACAAGCAGCATGAAAAGTGAAACCAAGAATAAGCTAAACATGAAGCAAAGCATGATGGGAAAAAACGAGAGTGAGTGTTTACATCATACATACCTTCTTAATTAGGAAAAATGATTGGATTATGGGTCCTGTAGCTTTTGGCTTTTGCTAAGAGTGAATATTGAAGAGTTCGCATGCAAAGAGGATTTGTGTTTTGATAAGGGATATTTGTTAGCTTATGTGAGGTTACATTTGTAGACTTTACTACTGTTTTTATGAGAGGCTAGGAATGGAAGATTGGAGATAAATTTGTGGATAAATGAAACCGAATACTACACAGCCTTTGTTTTTTAATCGGTTATGTTTTCTTGGACACCCTAGGGCTAGAACCAGAAGTATCTCTTCTCAGTTCAACCTGCATACAGTAAAAAAATTCCTCATCTTCAGTCATTTTCCTCAAGCTCCATGTTTTTTTCCCCTGACAGTAGAAGACATTCTCGAAACAGTTTGCACGTCGATTAAGGCCCTGACGTTTGCACGGATTTTTAAAATTAATTTTTTTAAAAAATTAATCAATCACAAAGTTTTAACTACTAATTGGCAAGATTTTTAATCTATTCACATGTGTGTTTGGACTCATACTGTATTTTGAAAAAATTCAATTTGATTTATTTAACTTGTTTAAAACTTGATTTAATTTTTTTAAAAAAATATTATTCTCTCGTGCTTTATGGTAAGAAGGAAAAGGTTTTCTTTTTAGTAAATCAACTAGGGATTGGCATGTGCTGCATATTGAGGGGCTGTGTTATTTTTTATAGAAAATAGTATTTTTATATTGGCATTTAAAAGAAATTCCATGATTTGACTCGATTAAATAAATTAATTTTATTTTAATTAGATAAAAAAATAAAAAATAATAATTAATAAATCAATTTTAAAAAAAAAAGTGTTCATGACAACTTGAAAAAAAATTTCAAAAAAAAATAAAATAATGTAGTTTAATTTTCAATCAATTAATATAAAAAGATAAAACTGAGTAAAAAATTGTTAAAAAAACCACTACGAGTCAACCTGAGTTAGCATGACAAAACATATAACATGGGTAATGATGGACAAGTTAACCCGAGTTAATCTATCAAACTCGTAATTTAGGTCATGAGATCAGGATAACTCAAAAGAAAATAAATTGAAAAAAATCATATAGCCCATTATATATATATATATATATATATATATATATATATATATATATATATAAAACAATCTCGAACGATGAAATAAAAAAATAAGACAAAAAATTCACGTTAACTTTCCAAACTCATGATCAGAGTTATTAGACTGCAAGCACCATATATGAAAAAATTACAGGCTCAATCTTCAATCAATCAAATGTTAAAATGATGAAATCGAAAAAAGAAATTCAAATATACAAAAGGATCAAAACCAAAAATAATAATTAAAAGGATGGAGATCAAAATTGAAATAAAAATAAATTAATTAAAAGACAACTATAAATTTTTTTATCAAATGGTGAAATTGAAAAGAAAAATCACTTTAATAAAAGAATAAGGATCGAATTAAAAAAAAATAAAAATTGTATAAAAGGATTAGAGAAAAAAATAAGGACCAAATTAAAAAAAATAATATATCACAAATTAGAATTGAATAATAAAATTGAAAACAAATAATTTTTTTACAAAAATTAAAAATTAAAAGAAGTTGAAATAACAATAACTAGGAGGACAACTCTAAAATTTTAAATGATTAGCGCAATTTTTTATAGGAGAAGAGAGAGGGGGGGAGAGAAAAGCTCCCGGTGACAATTCATCCAACCACCACCTCCACACATCACCCTAACATAAGAAAGAGGTCAAGACAATTCTATCAACATGGCAGAAAAGTATTTTAAGCCACTAAAAGAGTGTTTGGATGGGAGGTAGTTTGTGCTTTTTTAAAGTAAAAAGTATGTTTTTATAGCTTTTAGAGGTGTGGTTAGGTATGGTTTGTGTTTAAAATGTATTATACCTTTGAAAAAAAATCATCACACCTCCAAGTCAAACACCTTCTAAGAGGTGTCGCATGCCCCACTTAAAGGTCATCGGCGTCTTCCACATGCACATGTCAACCACTTTTTTATTTTAATAATATTTTATGTTTTTTAAAAAAATCTAATTATTTTTGATCATCTTGATAATAATAATAAAAAATAAGTTGAAAAAACGAAAAAGCTCCTAAACATAAATTCTAAATTTTTTTACTTTCAAGAATAATTAAGTCATTTGACTTTGTTTTAAAAAAGTAAAATAACTAAAAAAAATCCTAGATACTAGTTTTAAAAATTTTACTTTTAAGGATAATCAAGCTACTATTCTACTTTAAAAAAAAATAAAAGACTTTTTAACCTCTATCAATATATTAATGAAAAAAATAAAGAAAAAAAATCAAACCCGACACTAAAGGCTATATGATAAATATATAGTTAATATCCCTTCAGTTTTAGCTTTCTCTTGGTTGATGAAAATCAATTGCTTAATTTCATGCAACACGAGCTCACATACTAATCCACGGGGAGTTTTTTTGTCATGACAACATGGGCATGTAACCTCAAGGAGATTAATGGCATATAGTCGAGATACAACATACATGCTTAAATGTCAAGATAAAGACTTGGGGTAAAATTTTCAATCCCTCAATTGGTCATAAAATAAATCGGAGAAGACATGGATGGATGGTGAAGCAAAAGCATTCGAGAAACATATAACTATGTACCTTAAAAAAAAAACAAAAATAATAGTCGGGTTTTGTGGATTAATCAGTACCAACTTCATGAAAAAAATAAAAAAAAATAATTAATAAAAAATAATTCAACTCTTTAGGTCTTAAATTTACTTTTCAATAATCACGGGTTTAAGTTTTCTCAGAGCTATTAGAGCTTCATATAATTATTAACTTTAAAATTCATGAAATTAATCAAGGTATATCCAACCTGGTTTAAATATCTAAGTTAATAAAAAAAAAATTAAGACTGATATGTTTGTGCTAATCATACCTCCTATACCGAACACTTGTTGGTAACATCAATGTAGCTGGAAAAACAAAGCAAGGAGGCTGATTGGGGAAAACTCGGTAAACCAATGCAGCAATTGTTATGGAAGTAGTATCATCCCATACCGCCACATCAACCACCGTAAGTAAATATCAAGTCACCAACTGTTGCGGCTGCATGCCAGCAAACTTAGAATTTACCTGCAATGCTTGATGTATCTTCCACCATGCAACCACCGCCAAGTGCCCCTCCAGATACGTGGAGCCTCGCATTTTCAAAGATCTAAACTGCAACATCGAGGACCAATTAACCATATCATAAAGACACTTGCATGTGGGCAAAATCCATCTGAATCCAAAGTGCAATTCAGTACATTATACAAATAGTTAGCTGGAATTAAAATATGAATAAACTTCGCCTTTGCTGAATGTTTATTTTCCTATCAAAACTCAGCTGATGACTAAAAGCACTGGTTAAACTGGAAAAAAGGATTTAATAATCTAGTTTATTTGAGCTTCCTGCGTTAGAGCCAGGATAAATACTCCGAAGGATGGACACTGCAACTGGCACAATAACAATAAGTGCAGCTTGCAGTTCCGAGCTGTTTGTCTTGATGGAGATCTGGCCGCTTCGCTTGATGTTCATCCCAACACGGATTGCCATTTTAGAATTCCTTCCAACAGAGAATTGACACTGTAAATTGGCCATCAGACCCAAATCACCCCTCCACTTCATCAAGGACAGACCTAATGTGGATTGGTCCTGTTCTATAGGAAAATCTTTACTCTTGAGGTGCACTTCAAGGTTTGCTCCATAGGCAGTATCACCACCGGATCTCACAGTGCCAGCATTTCCTACCAAAGCCAAGCGCTTTCCAACTGCAATCTGATCCTCAATCTTGAGTCCGGTGACTACATTTTCACCTAGTAGAGTAATTGATATCCCAGCTGATGTTTTGTTCAATTTAAACTTTTTGAGTTTGGTCTCACTTCTCAAGATATAAGCAAGCTGCCTTCCAATAGTCTGGATGTCGAATCCTGCCATAGTTGATCCGTTTTCTCCATGCTTTGCACAAATTGAAGAATCTAATTGGATATTGAAGTCTTTCTTATCTTTTGTGATCTGAACCGTAAATGCACCAGGAAACCGACCAGCAACAGCAAGATTACTTTCAATGCTAACACCATCATATCCGCAATCATGGTCCCACCCCTGGGCATCCAAAACTGGCCTAACAAGAAACTGGGATGCAGGCTCCAAAACTCTGTACCTGTATGAAGGATTGTCACTGTCAAATGAGTGTGGGAGAACAAAGTCAGGCAAAGGAACCGGCACTGGTGTTGGACCTTCATCTTCCTGGTCCACATCTTCCCCAATGTCATGATAATCATTTCTGCTATTCTTGCCTCTCTTCTTTATCTCCTTCAACCTTTTCAACTCATCCCTCCACTCCTTCTTTTGAAGGAGTTTCACCCGATAATCATACTCCTCAAAATAAGCTTTCCTTTGCTCTTTGCTGAGCTTCTGAACCTGAGATTTCCTCAGAGGCTTGAACGGTGGAAGCTGGTCATATTCATCCTCATCTTCTCCATCAGAATCAGAGAGATCAACCAAGTCCATATCTGAATCAATGTCTTCTCCACTCAGGTCAGTAGGGAGTTTTAGATGAGGGCGAGACTGCAATAGAGAAGACACCATGTGGGGTAGAGGTAAAGCGCGAAGCCGTAAACCAAAAGGTTTCTTGTCGTCAATAACATCTTCAGGCTTGGATACAGAACTTGCTTCTGACAAAACCTTCAGTGAGTAACACAACAGTAACAATTGGGGTCTCCAACTTTGTCCATTCGGGAGAACATTTTCTCTGTTTTCGTTCTTCTGGCACAAAGAATGGTTCTCAACGAGAGACACTGGACGCTTCATACTTGGATGCATCAGATGCGGATCACCAACAGATTGGATGATTGCTTGCTGAATAACACGAGATCGTTGAGCAACATATACCTCAAAACCTAGGGATGACCCAGACGGTCCATCAGGAGGAGGAGAAGCTGCGTGTGTCAGAGTTACAATTGCACCATTCCATATTGATGAAGTTAGAGTTCTGGAAAGCGATCTTAACAGCAGCAAATCATTGCGATCTCTATCATGGGTGTCTAGCCTGTCAACATAGAGTACAGCATCAGGAGGAAACTTGTTTATAGACTTTTTTATAGAAGCTAATATTTTCCGGTTGGTAGCTTCTTCCTTTACAGAGGACCTGAGACCTGGTGTGTCAATGATTCTAATTTTAACTCTATTGATTGTTCCAACTATCTCATTCACCCTAGTTGTGGCAGGCGCAAATGCATTGATCTCAACTCTCTTCTCACCAAAAATAGAATTAATGGTAGCACTCTTTCCCACTCCAGTTTTCCCGAGAACCAAAATGTTTAAAGAGAAGTCTAAATCATCTTTGCCCTCTGCTTCAAGCTGCATGGCCATACTCTTAGCATTTTCAAGGCTAAACACTCGACTAAAACGTTTCCCTTCACCTGGGTCCAGCCGATGGAGCACTGATTCAACTATAGAATCTTCAGGAGACTGTCCTAGTCGCTGGACAAGCCTCAAGAACTTCACCCTTATGTTATGTATCTTCTCTAAAATCTTCTCTTCTTCTTCACTTAAAGTGCACTTTAGCACATCTGGTGGGGGAGCAGGTCTCTTAGAGTGAAATGGGAAACCTGAACCAGCAGGCCTTTCAAGAGAAAATAATCCAGAACCATCAACCGAGCTTATTGCTATCCTGCCTCCATCCAATTCAACACCAGTTGCTGCTTTCAAAAGAGCTGCCAATGCATCATAATCAAATAATTGTTTTCCTACTGGCTCTTTAACAACGTCCGCTTCTTCATCTGAGTCTGTATCTTCATCCGAGTCCATAGTAATTTGTCCATCTATCGTCTGTGGATGATCATGATAAGCTTCAATCACTGGAGGAGAAGAGAAGGCTAAATTTTGTGGTAATCCATTCATGATGTGCTTGGTTGTACCAGAGCCACCAAAAATTAACTCTTCAGTACGATCGTCAGAAAGTAAGCCTTCTTGTCCTCCTATTATTTCTGAATCAAGGTTTGCTTCATCTTTGATATCATAGGAAGTTGTATAGCTTTCTCGCAGATCTTCCATTCTATCACCTTCAGAGGTTTCAGGAGATTCATCTTTCACCAACAAGTTGATGGGCTGAATAACTGTAACAGCATGACTATTGTCCTCGACCAAATTAACTGAACTAGAGTCATTAACAGAACCATTCATCACAACTGCATCTTTAGGACCCAAAACAACATTATCAGGTCCTTCATCCCTCTCCATTAACAACCCAGATTGGTTGTCAACAGAAGAAGAATTACTCTGAACCAATAACTCATCTTCCTTTTCTTCTTCAGTTCCCAGAGCTTTAACTCGAAGCACAGTATCTTCTCTCTCTTGAACCCCAAAACTAGGAACTTTGACAACATCTGAAAGCCTTCCATCTTCCACTCCATTCATCATTCCCTCATCGCCAGCCACCTCATATAATTCATCATCGTCCATTGACAACTGAGCAATAGGCCTAATTCCATTCGAATTCGCATTGTCCAATTCAACAACAGAGCCAAATTCATCAGTCACACTACTCTCCTCCTCCTCCGCAAGAACTAAACTTTCTTCATCTGGGTCACCCGCAAATGGCCAAGAAACTCGATACCTTCCACCGAAACCACCCTCTTCGCTGTTTTCCTCATCTGGGTCACCTAAAAAAGGCCTCTCGGATGCAGTGTCAAAATCTTCTTCACCACTCGCAAACTCATTATCAACACAACTACTACCACTAATGTTGCTTTCAGAGCTGTCAGTTTTATAACCATCAGATTGAAAACCATCAACCGTAACAGGAGCTCGGATAGGGAAAAAACCCGTAGATGATAGTAGTGAAGTGGTGGTCCCTTGTGTTGCTGCAACAGGGACATACGTCTTTGAGGCCATGGCTTCACGTTCTTGTTTTTATCTTTAAACTCAGTATAACAACACACATAAATGCCAGAGCAAGGGAAAAGGTTAGGCCTTTTCTTTAGTATGGTGCTAGGGTTGTGTTGGTAGAGAGAAACCAAGGAGATGAATCAAGGGAGAGAAGGAGATAGGGTTTTTTTGTATTTGGATACAGAAGACATGTAGAGTACCTAAGTAAGTACATGAGAAGGATATCGGTTGTCTCTTCTGATGCTTTTCTTTGGTTTTTGGAGTTGAAGCATTGGGCAAGGGTTTGGTGCGACAACTGAGAGAGATACACTCGAGGTGGAACTGCGGAGGCCCTAGCAAGTTATGCGGTCATTATGCAATTGAATTCTCTCAATAAAAAATTTGAACTGCAATTTTTTTCTTTTATTTTCTAGTAAACTGTTAGAAATTAAAAAAATTATTATTGGTTGAGTTAATTTAGTGCCAATTGACAACGGATAACAGCCCGGTACTTCAGGGAAATTGCAGGGATTTTTTTTATTACTGTGTAAGCATGCATTTTTATCTCCTTAGCGAGGAAGACAATAATATTGAACTACGATGGGTTGGGCGTGAACTACGATGGGTTGGGCGTGCCATGCGTGGGCTGGTTGCTAGCTACCGTGATGGGCTTATCCCCAGAAAAAGTTAAGTTAATATCGAGTGAACCAGTAGCCCACGTATCTACTACTAAACTGATAAATACAGATACTACAGATGATCTTAGCCAAGAGGCCGGGAAGTTATAATACGTTTGTTCCTCTGCTTCCCATTTTATAGCACAGGTCCACGACCACCGTGTCATACTTATTAGATGTGGGAATTTAAAACCTCAAAACACAGCACAGGCAGGCACTAGGCGAGATATTCCTTCAGGGCATTAGTCAAAAGCAACTGGGCATCTGTTCGTTCTTGACCAAAGGTTCTGTGGCAGATCTTGACAAGCTATGTTAACATTGAAATTTTGCTTACGCATGCTGTCATCTTCAGGCAGCTGAGAGTTGGTGGTTTGGGTTTCAGAAATGGTGTTGAACATGATTTCTATTGGGTATTACTGCTAATGTCCATGAAAGGTTGCTTGGGTTGCCAATGAGAGGGTGTGTTCTGTGGAGCCATGCCTTCGAGGAGCGGAACAATTCTCTGAGAAGGTAACCAGCGATTGGGAGAAAATTAATCAATGAAGGATCATCACCAAGATATTTAAAAAAATTATTAGGACTTCCAAGCCCAATTGGCTGCACACACAACATACCATGATGCTCTGAAAAGTGCTTATCATAAAAACAAAACAGATACCATTAAGCATTAAGCTAGTGTAGATTTACCTCATTCAACATCATTTTCAGCCATGCTCACGACCCCTCCCGAGTTTCATTCCTTGAAGAAAGAATTATTGGAAATACAAATTTTTTTCAAGATAAATTTTATAAGAAAACTCTTTTAAAAATTCTTAAGTTTTTTTTATGTACACTTAAAGTTTATAAAGAATAAAGTTTTGTTGGATCAAGCTTAAAGAAAATCAAATTTTATTTATTGATAAAAAAAATTGTGCTGATTCAAAATATAATGGTTACATGTGACTTTGACATGCAATTCTTGTTTGTTTGGGTTGGATAAGAAAGTAGTGTGATGATGCACAAAAAAAATTTTTAGACAATTAATAATTTTAATATCAAATTTTTAAAATTATCGAAAGATAATATCATAAAAAAATTAATGTTATTGTAACTATTGTTATGGTTAATCTTTCATTGAGAAATAACTTACAAATTCATTATTTGTTATCGTAAGGAAATACTACATAGTAGATCCCTAATATCTAAATAAGTATGGATTTTTAGGTTCTTATAAAAGTGAAAAATATCACATGCTATATTTTTTTTCGAAGAGGGCAATCAAAAACTCAGGAAGAAGTATTCAATGGTGCACACTCATGAATACATTGTATGATAAAACATTCATTGGAGTCTATGGAAAAAGAGATGGAGAATTTTACAAAACATGTTCGCGTATCTTTATAAAATGTAAGTTCATATTGTAGTGGCATCAATAACACCACATAACTATATTAGAAGAAAATTGTAAGAAGATATTGCATTTGCAAAATGTGATCACCATGAAATCTTATCGTATATTTACATTCCTTTTATATATAAATTATAAAAAAATATGAGTAAATACAAGCTTTTATTCAAATGTCTAAAAATTAGTTTTATTAAATTTAGTCTAGTTAAATAAGTCAACACAGTGATTCATTTACCTCAGACCTAACTCAAATTTGATTTCCAATTAAATTGGGTTGTAATTGATCTTATGAAACCCAACAGTTCAACTAACTCATGATAGAGTCAAACACAATTGAATTTTTAATTTTTAAAACAATGTTATTTTTATTTTTAAAAAATTAAAATAATAAAATTTTAGATTAATTTACTTGACTTAAAACCTCAAACTAAATTTATTAACCTTTCTAAAAACGAAGCATTTGGTAAGATTTTAGGAGGCTTTGAACATTTTTTAAAAATAATTATTTGGGCTGGGCTACTTTCTAGTCTTGCCTGCTTTCGGGCCTAAAAAACAATTGGACCTACCATTTTTCAAAGACAAAATTCAGCACCAAACAATGCCCCTATAAGCTTTGAAACTCAAAAATCGCAAAATGCCCCTCCTCCATCACCTCTGCCATGGCGGGGACGCCTTGCGCCACCTTCAATTTCCTCTCAATCTCCACAATCTCAATTCCAGACGCCACCCCTCACAGATTTCGTCTGAAACCACTCCTCTGCTCCACTACTTCCACTTCATTCCCATCAAAACGCATAAAGAGGAAAAACCACTTACGTCCCAAAATCCTAAAAACCCTAACTAAACCCTTCCCTACCACACCTCTACCCCAAATAGAAACAAACCCAATTCAGAACGACACCTTTTACGACACCCCTTTGAAGGAAACCCTATCAAGTGAAGAATTAGAGGCTGACAAAGTTGATGAATTTAATGTTTCAGAGACTGTTAGCTCAGCAGTAGAACACAGTGGCAGTGTTGGTAAATTATCTGTGAAGCCTATCTTGAAATATAGCGGTTATTTTCTTGGGGTTTTGTTGTTTCAAACAATTTGTGCTGTTTGGTTATTTGGAAATACTGATTCTGATGGAAAAGAAAGGAATTTTAACGAGAAAGGGAATGTTTTATTGGATGTGAATGGAAATGAGGTTTATGTTAATGAGAGTGAATTGGAAGAGAAAATCAGTGAAATTAAGGTAATGGCGAGAGAAGCGAGAAAGAGGGAGAGGAGGGAGTTAATTGAGGGTGATAAAGGGAGTGAGCTTGAGAAGGAGATTGGTGCGCGATTGGTTAAGTTGGAGAAGAGGTTGAACTCGAAGAGAGAGAAGTTGCCGGATTCGTTCATGGAGTATTTGGGGTTGTTTGGGGATTTTGAGGATGCTTATGGTGAGGATGCTTCGGATTCAAAAGAGGAAAATAAGACGTTGACGTTTAAAAAGAAGTTAAGGTTTAAGAGTCCGTCAATGGATGCGAGGAGTGCTCCACAAGGTTTTTCGGGTTTGAAGGATGATAGTGGTTCTAATATAAGTGATCTGAATGGTGTGTCTAGAAAAACTGATGTGAGGTATTTGAAAAAGGACACCGGAGGGAAAGATGGGAACGTGCAGTTGAATTCAGTGAAAAATGTGGGAAACAAATTTGAGAAGAAAAGGGCGAATTTGCGAAAGGAAATGGGATTTGGTAATGTTCTTAAAACTCTGATGAATGTGTGATTTTTTTATGCTTTTGATTGAATATTTGTTAACGTCAATTAACTTTTGTGAATTTTCTTGGCAATAAGGAATTAATGATTGTATAATTAACCTTTTCGGCTTAGTTTTGGATGGTGCCAATTCCGGATGCACTATTCACTTCTGTTATCATTTGAATTTCAGATACATTTTGTTGTTAAAAGTTAAAACTGTCTGCAAACTTGGGGTGGTTGTAAAATCTTTCAGGCACTGTCCAGAAGATCAGGGAAGGAAGGTCTTCAAATAAAGTTCCAGATGCAGGAAAATCAAGAGATTTGGAGACCCTAAATTCTGAAAGCTCGACCAAAGAAAATCAGGAAACCACCATAAAGGTTGAAAGGCCTGCTGCTACATCGAGTAGAAATGGTAGCAGAGATCCTGGAAAGAGACCTTTGGCTAATAAATTTGGGGATAAACAATCAGACGTGCAGAAAAATTTGTGGTGGTCGAATCTTCCTTATGTTTTAGTAAGTAATTGACTCTGTGATCCTATCGTTTTATTAATTGTTTTTTTAAAGTATATTATTTCTCCTATGAGCATTTGGAAAAGCTACGAGAGTGAAAAAGTACAAGGCTTCCTTTCAAAAATTACTTTTTCTTTGAAGTTGTTTGTGAATTAATGCTTCCAAATGCTTCTGCCAATTTGTATGCTAAACAGTAATATGTACAATTTCATTGTATTTTCTAAGCAATAACTTGATATGTGCCCAGGCTATCCTTATGCGTAGAGGTTCAGAACATGAGGAATCTGGTGGACTTTATGCTTTAAGAGTGGCTTCCCTGGCAGATCAGCACGTGGACTTTTCTTACACCATTGCTTTTGAGGACCGTGTTGATGCCAATAATTTCTGTTATTTACTGGAGTCCTTTTTTGAAGATTTAGGTGACTTCAGTGCTGATATTGTTCCTCTGCAAATAAAAGTAAGCAATCCAACCTGATCTCTTAAAGACATCAAGCTTTACCGAAACACTTTCTTGGAAACATCCCTCACAATGAGACAATTATCTGTATGACCAAACCAAGCCTGTAATGCTGTTGAGATTCCGTGGTTGCAATAATGAAGACATCATTGACTTCCTTTTATGATTGCATTGCATTTGCTCTTGTATATTTTATATTTGATTAGATGCCTCTTAATCATTGCTCCAAGGACTTCTGTATGTCATTGACTTGCTATTATGAAATTTGAATTTTTGTAGGAACTTCATGATGCAGTGAAATCGCATTCCAAGAAGGTAATTGTTGTGAAGAGGGGGCAGCTTAAGCTCTATGCTGGTCAACCATTTTCTGAGGTGGAGACGGCTTTGTACTCTTTGCTTGAACAAGATTAAAGCGCCTAAATAAACTAGTTCTACTGCGAAGGCATACGAACCAAAGATGGATTCTTCTATGGATTTGTCTTACAATGGAAGCCAGTTTCAATCTGTGGGTGTATTCTAATGAGTTCCCTTTTGGAGTCGATGGCTTTGCATGCTTATAAGAAGTTACTGGTTGGAGTTAAAAACTTTGCGTGCCACTCGTCGTCCAAATCGCTGGATGCATTCCTACCACTGGCCATTCTAACCAGAAATTCCCAACCTGGCTTATTGTCCCCTTGTTGGTTGTCTTAAATTGGAGCTCAAAAAGAAGATACTTTTCCCGTGGTTTGCATGCCTCTTTTGTCTGTAAATCAATCAAAGTTTGAGATAGGACCATTCAATTTTCTATGGAAATTGACTTGTCATGTTGGCACTAAATCAGTGGAAACTATCATTATATTTTTCTTCTCCCTTTTTAGAGGATTCATTACTGCCCCATGACATGCCCGAATCTCGATAAGCATCCACTTTAACTCGTGTTTTTCTCTTCTTTTCTGTTTCTGCAAACAATTTGGTAGAGGGTACTTTTGCACCAATTTTGGCCACTTCAATGGTTTGCCGATAGCTACAGGGTATATTTTTATTTTTTCTTTATTTCAAATTAATATTATTTTTTTTAGTGTTTTGAATTTATATTAAAAATAATTTTTAAAAAATAAAAAATATTATTTTAATATATTTCTAAAAAAAAACAATTTAGAAAGCAATATCATTCTTCATGTAAAAATCTGAAAGAAGCAGCGAACATCAGCTAATCTGGTATTCTGATTCCATATGAAAGAACAGTGGCTCGACGAGTCCATGACAAGCTGTGACTGTTTAGGAGGATGAAAACCCAAGGCTCCATGACCTTAAACAGCTACTAAAAGCGAGCAGAATAAAACTATTAACAATAATTCCATGAAAAGCTGTGACTATGATGAGAAGGAAAAGCAAAAACCCAAGCCTCCAAAACAACGACCCTTTTAAAACTATCAACAGCAAACAGAAGAAACTAGACCTATCATATTAGTCCGCCATTTTTTGGTATCTGAAGTTAAGACAACATCACCACCAGAATGACTACTAATGCATTCTGCGCTTCATCATCTTTTAACCATATGAATCTGTAAGATTAGTGACAAAATCCAATAGTGCTATATACCATCACATCTTCTATTTCTTCAACAAGCAAATGCAGAACTTAGAAAATGAACTCGAAACACCAGCCACATCACCAGAACACCTATAGCTAAAATAAGGTAAGCATGGAATTTACACAAAAACTCAAGGTCTGATTATCTTCTTCACGAGACCATAACCGTAGTTCTATTATCTCTGCTGATACAGTAAAAATTATGACAACAATGAATATTATGGAGAACTAGTAATTTTGACCATTGACTGAGCATGAATGGGTGGCAAACTGGATTGGCAAAAGTTTTGCCATGATTCCTGCTTCTGCTCCTCGTTTCTGGTATATGCTTCATATATAGAAGTCACAATGTTCCTTGCCGCTTCTCTTGCCTCGGGCAGCCTATCATTCAACAAATCTGCAGCCATTTGAACCAGCGAAACCAATCCAAACTCATTCATTCCTTCCAGTCCCTGAAATTTACCCACATAAATTCCCACCAATTAATATCATTCTCCCCTTTACAAGCTAAAACTTGGCAATATCAAACACAAAAGAAATAGCTTTATACAACTTTTACCATCTTGGAGACAGATTTAGAGATAGTTATGGCAGCTTTGGCCCTGACTTTGGGGTTGGAATGGCTAACATAAGGCCGGAGCTTGTTGAGCAAAGGCAGAGGAGTCATGGATTTCACCATTGCATTCAGTGCTCTATCTGCTTCTTCACACACAAACCTTTTGTCTTGAGAAGCTTTCAGTAGTAGTTGCAACAGCTGTGCAACCACATTAAAATCCAAACACATTAACCACAATTCTAAACAGAACCCTCATGAAAATAATAAAATTAAAATGCAAATTAGTTACGAATCGAAGAACAAAAGGTCCCCAGTCCTCACCAAGTTATCAAATGCATTAATAGTAGAGTCAAGCAACTGGTCACCAAAGACCTTGAAAATATCAGATGAAGCCATGATAGATGTCTTGCACAAAGCACTTCTTGGATTCTTCATAGCTTTCACCGCTACTAAAATTACTTTTTCCCTATAATAACATATTTAGCCACAACCGCATTATCAGAACACTTGAAAAACTGTCAAATATGCCAAAAAGATTCAAAAAAAAAAAAAACAATAATAATACATACAAGATTGGCAGCAAGAGCAACAAATGATAGAGTGCAAATCTCCTAACATCATTCAATGACTCGCAAACCTTTGTCCAATCCTTTGAATCTAACTCCTCTACTAAACCCTGAAGAAAATAAAGCAAAAAACACAAAAAAAAAACCAAATTTATTGATACACACACAAACAAAAACCCTCAAAGTCTAAAGTAAAATGGCATCTGGGTTTGGTCTAAAATTAAAGAAAAGATCCAAAAAAACATTTACATGGATCTTGGATTCAGGATCTGAAATGGGTTCAAGATTCTCAGACGAGATGTAATCAATAATCGGATCTACAGAAGGAGGCAATGATTCAGCTGTCTTGTTTTCTTCATTTACACCCAATTTGATAGTTTCTGGTGGCAGTAGAAGAGCGTTGTTAATGGGTTTCAGTGCCATTTTTGACCAAGTATGACTGTGAAAGAGAAACTGATATTTGCAATGAAGGAAAAAGGGGTTATTTATTTTTTTAAATGTGAGTATGATTGTGAGAGACAAATAAAGAAAGAGAAAGGTAGAGATTTTTTTTTTCCCGGTTTATCCTGAAATTGGTTCGGGGTTAGCATATTTGTTTTTATATTTTAAGATAGTTTTTAAAAAAAATTAATTTTTTTAGATTTTTTAAATTAATTTTTTTATATCGTTTTAATATTTTAATGTCAAAAATAAATTTAGAAAAATAAAAATATATATTATTTTAATATATTTTTAATTTAAAATATTTTAAAAAACAATCATTATCATGATATTAAACAGACTTTTAATAGTTAAAAAATTCAAATTTCAATACTGGTATCAATTTTATAAAACCGGCATGGCAAGTAGAGTTGATTCAGTAATCCGATAACTTGGGATTTAATCTAATTCAGGTTTCATATCAAATTTGATGGAAATTAAGCACACAGTCGATAAATCATTTAAATCTATGAATTAGTGGACATAATTAAAACTCAAGTGAGACCTAACTTGGCTAAGATAGTGTTTGACGTTGTGACAATAATTATTTTTTAAAATGTTTTTGGCTTGGAAATGCATCATAATAATGTTTTTTTTATTTTTTAAACTTATTTTTGATATTAGTACATTAAAACGATACAAAATCACCAAAAACAATTAATTTAAAGAAAAAAATCTTTTTTTTAAAGCATGGCCAACCACATCTAAAAAAATCTAAAACAATATTATTTAGTATTAACTCAAGTCAATCTTGGGTGACTTACTCAACTTGTGATTGAGTAGCAGAAAATTTCTCATTTCTAATTCTTTTTATACCTACAATATTAATTATGTGTTTGGTAATATGGTATAAAATTCTTTTTAAATATGCTTTTTAATTTAAAATATATAAAAATAATATTTTTTTTAAAAAAATTAAATAATCATAATACCATTAGATCAAAACTATTTAAAAATATTAATTTAAAATTTATCAAACAAAAAACAAAAATTAAGAAGCGCGTGAGCTGGGCACGAGTCCTTGCCGGCGTATTGTTTTGTTGGATTTGTTTAGACGGTATCAGCCTATCAGGAAACCATGTGGTTCCTGTTATTATAAAAGAGGTCACTATCCACTCATAACCCAATGGCAATTTGTCATATAGAATTTAATTTTCTTCTGTTTTAATTTCTTGAACTCTGGACTACTTTTTTTAAAAAAAAAATTAAAATTGATTTAGTTTTTATTATCTTACATTTCTTATTTTGGACTATAAGTATAATATTATTTAGTTTTTTTTATAATATAATTTACTTTAAATATTGATTTGATTTATATCAGATCCACATTATTTTTAAATTCTTCAAGTCCTATCAAATATTCTATTATCTAGCATTTTTTACATTTTTAGGCTATGTTTGTTTTCTGGAAAGTGGTTTTTAGAAAACTATTTTCCAAACTTTCCTGTGTTTGTTTGCCATTAGAAAAGTTGGTAAACGGAAAACACTTTCCAGTCAAAGAAAAATTTGATTTGGTTTCCACGAAATAATTTATGAAATGTTAATTATTATTATTTTAATTTCTTCATCTTTTTTTTTAGATTTGATTTCTATTATTTTGATTATTATTTATTTTATTTGAGATAATTTATGAAATTATATTTTTTTTCAATTTCATTCCCATTCAACTTTTTAATTTGTAAGATTTATTCTTCATTATTTAATAAACTTGAGAAAAATAAAACATTAATAAGTTATTTTCCAGCTTATTTTCTATGACATAACCAAATACTGGAAAATATTTTCCAACTTATTTTTCATTACACTACCAAACATCAAAATATAATTCACTTTCCTGGAATTCACTTTAAAAAAAAACCTAGTTTCCAGCAAACAATCAGTATGTTAGTACTTTACTTTTAAATCCTATTCCCTTAGTATTTTATGTCTAGATTTTTAAATGCAGCCTAATTCTGTGTGAAATCTATAATACAATTATTAGCTAACAAATGGAGAATAAAACACTTGCGACGGCAATTTGCAAAATAAGAAAAAGAAACGAAAGAAACCGATTTACGACCGAGATAGCCAAAAGTCGCAACCCCTCTTGACATGCATGCCTAGCGGTAATTTCTTAATCAACTCGTGATTCTTCACGTGTTTAATAAAATTAATTAATTGCTTATAAATATTAAAATTAAAAAGTATAATTTTTTCTCTTTATGATCTTAATTAAACAAAAATAAAAACAATTAGATCAATCATCAAAGAAATTTAGAAAATTTGAAACAAGGATAACAAAGTCGTCTTTCAAATTAAAACCCCCATTGAGAATTCTTTGACCAAAATATATGTTTTTTCTAGACAACATCTCATAATAAATATAAAAGCGATTGTGATAATTTCTATTAATATATTAAAAATACAAAAATATAGACAACTCGCGAGTTGTTGTGAGAAATATCATGGTAGTTTTATTAAATTTGACCGAGGCTATACGAAGATTGAGTTTCAAACTAAATCGAATGGTAGTTGACTTAATATTATCTAAATATGACTCAATTAAAACCCGGTTTGGTTTTAAAAAAAAAATTTAAGAAAACATTTTAATATATTAAAACTTTATAAATTTATTAAAATTTCTCACTACATGTGAAAAAATATATCGTAGGAAGAAATATTATATATATATATATATATATATATATATATATATATAGAGGCTATTTTTTACGGAAAAATAAAAACCATGTAAATATTATATAACTTGACTTGATTACACTTAATAATTTTATTGGCTAAAAAAATGATATGATTTAGAATTTATTGATATATTAGGTACCTATTAAGGGGGAAAAAAAAGAAGGAATGAGGAATAGAAACTTAATTAAGATTATCGAATGGGGACTTTTATGAGATGTTCTCAATTCTTTTTGAATTCATGCTATTGTCTTTATTAAAAAAAATTTCTTTTTAAATGAATTTTTATTAAAAATTATTGTATTGATATTGATAAATATATTTTTAACATTGTTTGCTTGGTAAAATTAGACTAAATTCTAAATCCACCTATAAGGAGGTCAAGGCTTGGGCTGGTCAAAATTCAAATGATTTTTTCTAATAGATTATATTAGTTAGGTGGCTCGCGTTATGGCACATACTCATTTTTTATTTTCATAGAACATTGGGTCCTCATGATGGCAGGACCCAAGGCTATTTAGGTCCTTCACATACAAGATCCAAGTCTATTTGGGCTATGCACAGTCAATGATATAAGACTATTTTGGGTTCTGCAGCATACGGGGCCCAAGAATAGTTAGGTCTTGGCGTGCCCAAGCACCACATGCGGGTTGGGGGTGTGGCCAGCTCCCAACTAGACAGCCCAAGCTCCACGTGTGCGCTGGAGAGTGTCCACCCAAAGGCTGGAGCCCAAGCGCCACGTGCACGCAAGGTGTGCCCAGCACTGAGGTAGACCCCAAACGCCACGTGGCGCAGGGGTGTGCCAGCCCCCACGCAGGGGTGCGCCACGTGTCCCCACGTGGTTTTTCTTTGATAGTAATAATAATTTTTTTAAAATTTATTAATGATGATAATAATAATAATAATAATTTTTTAATTTTACTTTTTAAATCAAATATTTGGTTGTTTTCAATATTAAGATATAAGTTTTTTCTAATTTAGTAATTATTTTATTGATAATATTGATTATTATAAAAATAATAATATTTATAACACAAAAAAAGTAAAAATTTTAATATTAATACTTTTGATTATAGAAAAAATAATAATATTCATAACCCAAATAATACTATTTTTAATACCAAGAATATTTAGAACATAAATAACAATATTTTTTATATTAAAACTTTGAATTATTATAAAAATAATAATATCTTTGAGATGAATACTTTGCATTCTAGGAAAAATAGTAATATTGACAATGCAAATTATAATATTTTTTATATTAATATTTAGAATTGCTGAATATTTTTAATAATACTATGCCGCAGACTCACTTTTTATTTTTATAAAAAATGCCATAAAAAATTATAATATAAATAATAATAATTTCTTTCAAATTTATTAATGATTTTATTAATAATATTAATTATAAAAATAATAATAATATTTTGAAATCTAGTACCCATAAATATTGAGTCTTGATAAAGGACCCAATAAAATTGGGTCTTTACGCTAGACCCATTGATCATGGGTCCTGACGACCAACTTATTCCCCTTGAGTCTGGAGGCATGACCCAAGCTTAACTTGTCGCCAACCAAAAGTCAGAGCCCAAGGGCCATGTGTGCGCTGGGGAGTGCCCAACCCAAAGGCAGAGCCCAAGCACCACGTGTGCGCAAGGTGTGCCCAGCCCTTAGGCAGGAGCCAAGCGCCACGTGTCCCCACGTGGTTTTTTTTCAATAATAATAATAATTTTTTAAATTTATTAATGATGATAATAATAAAAGTAATAGTAATTTTTAATTTTACCTTTCAAATCAAATATTTGGTTGTTTTTAATATTACGAATAAATTTTTTCTACTTCAGTAATTATTTTATTAATAATATTGATTATTATAAAATAATAATATTTATACCACAAAAAAGTAATGTTTTTTTATTAATATTTTTTATTATAGTAAAAATAATAATATTCATAACAAAAATAATACTATTTTTAATACCAAGATGATTAAAAACATAAATAACAATATTTTTTATATTAAACTTTGAATTATTATAAAAATAATAATATCTTTGAGATGAATACTTTGTATTCTAGGAAAAATAATAATATTGACAACGCAAATTATAATACTTTTTATATTAATACTTAGAATTATTGAATATTTTTAGTAATACTATGACGCGGGCTCATTTTTTATTTTTATAAAAAATGCCATAAAAAATTATAATATAAATAATAATATTTTCTTTCAAATTTATTAATTATTTTATTAATAATATTAATTATAAAAAAAGTATTTCTAAAAGAAATAGTAATATTTAGAATACTAGGACTCATGAACATTGAGTTTTGATGAAGGACCCAATAGAATGGAGTCCTTACGCTAGACCCATTGATCATGGGTCAAGACGACCGACCACTTCCCCTTGAGTCCGGTGCCCTGACCCAAGCGTCACTTGTCCCCAACCTAACGCAACCCAAGCGCCACGTGTGCGCTAGGGAGTGCCCAAGCCAAATGTAGAGCCCAAGCGCCACGTGGGCACTGGGTGTGCCCAGCCCCCAGGTAGGAGTCAAGCGCCACGTGTCCCCACGTGGTTTTCTTCGATAATAATAATAATTTTTTAAAATTTATTAATGATGATAATAATAATACTAATAGTAATTTTTAATTTTACCTTTCAAATCAAATCTTTGGTTGTTTTCAATATTAAAAATAAATTTTTTCTAATTTAGTAATTATTTTATTAATAATATTGATTATTATAAAAATAATAATATTTATAACCCAAAAAAGTAAAATTTTTAATATTAATACTTTTGATTATAGTAAAAATAATAATATTCATAACCCAAATAATACTATTTTTAATACCAAGAATATTTAGAACATAAATAACAATATCTTTTTATATTAAAACTTTGAATTATTATAAAAATAATAATATTAGGACAAAAATAGTAATATCTTTGAGATGAATACTTTGTATTCTAGGAAAAATAATAATATTGACAACACAAATTATAATATTTTTTATATTAATACTTAGAATTGCTGAATATTTTTAATAATACTACGCCGCGAGCTCACTTTTTATTTTTATAAAAAATTATAATATAAATAATAATATTTTATTTCAAATTTATTAATTATTTTATTAATAATATTAATTATAAAAAAAATATTTCTAAAAGAAATAATAATATTTAGAATCCTAGGACCCATGAACATTGAGTCTTGATGAAGGACTCAATAGAATTGGGTCCTTATGCTAGACCCATTGATCATGGGTCCAGATGACCGACCTATTCCCCTTAAGTCCGAAGCCCTGGCCCAATCGCCACTTGTGCCCAACCCGACGCAACCTAAGCGCCACGTGTGCGCTGTGGAGTGCCCAAGCCAAAGGTGTATTTTCAACGATGGTCGGAGGAGAAAACTGTCAGCGACGAAAACTGTCCCGAAGTGTATTTTCCAAGAAATTTTCCTCCTGCGATATCTCTCAAACGGGGACTGATATAGAAGATCCCTCCGATGACAATGTACACGACATGGAGGAGAACAACATATCTAAATATCGTTTTGATCCAACGGTGGAAGATGGAGTTATAACTGTTGTATTTTTTGCCATCAATATGTCTTTTCTCCAGCCTCTCTCTAAACTCTCTCTTGCTCTTGCAAGTCACGCTGAGATAGAAAATAGAATGATATTTGTAGTGCTATCATCTTGTTAAATGCACATTTATCCCCACTTTTTTTTTTTTATCATTTGTACATAAACTCCTAACCTTCTGTTATTTGAATATTGACATCTCTTGGTCTTACATATTCATTTTGTCCCTACAAATATTTTTCTTTTCAACAATTTAGTCCTATATTCACTTTTCATTTCATTAATTTCACTATTTTTAACTTGATTTAGGTTTCTTTAATTTAATTTAATTCATTTTACTATTGGTTAAATTTATCATATTTTAATAACCCAGAAAAATTATAACCGGGGGTTTAAATTAATAGCATGATTTTTCTCTAAAAATATTTTTTAAAACTATATGAGAAAAAAATAGATTATAAAAAAAGTCAAGTTCAATTAAAAAAAAAAAAAAGACAACTCACCAAACTCGTAAACAAGGGCAACTTGAGTTACCTTGACAAACCCATAAACCACGTTAACCTCATATAAATGTAAAATAAAAGGAAGCAAATTACAAAGCTAAATTCTCAACAATCTCAATTTTAAAAGATGAAATAGACAAAAAAAAAAAATCGTAACAAATGTTTTTTTTAAAGAAAGCTAAACACTGTGGATTATTAAAATAATTTGTGAACAATGGTTTTCTCCATATCCCTTAATTTTTCTTTCTTCATAAAGTTTAATAAAATAATTTGTCTCTAAAACTATTTTTTTAACTACATGAGAAAAAAATAGACTATAAAAAAGGCAAGATCAATAAAAAAAACCCACAAAATCCATAAAAAAAGATACCCCACGAAACTTATAAATCAGTGCAACCCGACTTACCTTGATAAACCTGCAAAACCATGTTAATCTTATAGAAAGGTAAAATAAAATAAAACAAATTATAAAGCTAAATTTTTTATTATTTTAATATTAAAAAATAAAATCTACAAAAATATATACGTAAAACAAAATCATAACAAAAATTTAAAGGAAAAAAAACACTTGGGTAAAATAAATTTCTAGTCCTTTCCGCGTATGTTCAAGCTTTTATTTTAATTAATGGTATTGGTTGCCTAATGGCGTTCACTTTTTTGTTCAGGAGTTGGATATATATATAGACACACACACACACACTAAAATTGCTTAGTGTTTCACTGTGCACTACACAGTGCAGTCCACAGTGAAATACTGAGCTGTCTTTTTTTTTTCTTTCATTTTAATTTTTTTTTGTTTTTTTTTATGCCTTTAAGGGTTTTTTTTTTTTGCTTTTTTCTTTGTGTTTTTTTCTTTAATGAATTTTTTTTGTTTAATTTAGTTTGTTAATGTTAATTTTTTTATTTAGTTATCAGACTTTCATAACACGGATCCCGGGTTTGACAGGTTAACCTGGTTTGACGAGTTAACCAAGAATTTTGTTTTTTTGCTTTTTTTTAATTAATTTTTTTCATTTAGTTTAGTTTGTTAATGTTAAATTTCTTTCTATTTAATTATCAAACTTTCATGACGCGTATCCCGGGCTTGACAGTTTAACCCAGTTAATTCTGGGTTAACCTATCAATTTTTTTTTCTATTTAGTTATCAAACTTTTGATGATGCGAATCCCAGGTTTGACGGGTTAACCTGGTTTGAAGGGTTAATCCAGTTAATTCAGAATTTTTTCTTTTTCTTCATTAGTTTTTTTCTTCCTGTTGGTTTTTTTCTTTGTTTTTTTCTTTTAAATTAATCTATTTAATTATCACACTTTTATAACACGACCTTGCAGCTAGACCCACATCCATGGCTCTTAGGTCCGGTGTTACAGCCAGACTCACTTAAACTTGAGTCATGTAAGTTTAATTTTATTATTAATATTATAAATATTACTCTTGGGTTAAGCGTTGCAGCTAGACCTAAGGCTCTTGGGTATATCTTTGCATAAAGACTTAACACTCTTAGATCTTAACCTTTTTTGATATTTTTTATGAAAGAAAAAAAATTAACCCATGGAGTATGCATTTGTTTTTCCTTTCCTTTCCTTTTCTTTTTTAAGCCTTTTACTATGGACTGCACAGTGCAGTCCACATTTAAAAAGCTGATGCCTTTAGTTTTTTTTTTTTATCTTTTTTCATTGTTTTTTTGTTTTTTAATTTAGTTTGTTGGTATTAAATTTCTTTCTATTTAGTTATCAGACTTTTATGACACAAATCCCAGGTTTGACGGGTTAACCCAGTTTGACGGGTTAACCTAGTTGATTCAACTTTTTTTTTCTTTTTCTTCATTAGTTTTTTTTCTTCCTATAGGTTTTTTTTTCTCTTTGCTTTTTCCTTTTTAATTAATCTTTTTTTTTTTAACTTAGTTCATTAATATTAAATCTTTTTTCTATTTAGTTATCACATTTTCATGATACGAATCTCAGGTTTAACGGGTTAACCTGATTTGGCGGGTTAACCCGGTTGATTCAGATTTTTTTTTCTTTTTCCTCATTAGTTTTTTCCTTCTGATTTTAACTTTTAATATTGTATGCAGTTCACAGTGAAAAGGCTGATATGTTTAATTTTTTTTCTATTTAGTTATCAAACTTTCATGTATAAATGTTAAGTATGAGAAAAATGGTGTTGATAATAAGTAAATCAAAAGATGGTTTTCAATAATATTATTACCTCCCTGCACCCAGAAATTATATATAGGGAAGAATATTATATGAGGTAATCTATAACATGCATAAATGTCTATTGATATGCTAATGTACAATGATAGAATATTTCCCTTGATTTTCTGCATGATATCTTGCCTTATTGGTGACAGATTCTGCTTCCTTTTTAACAAAGTCCATCTTTGAACAATTTTAGGGGCCTAATTTTTTTTTTAACGTGATGTATAAAATATTTTTTATAATTATTAATTTTAATTTGAAATTTGAATTCAGAAAATCAGGTAATAAAGTATATATTCTATTAAATTAATATCAAACCAATCTATGAATTTGCAATTCAAAGAGAGATTTTTTATTTACCTCTTGTTGGCTCCATTGATTGATTGAAAGCATGTGAGCACATTCATATGATTATTACCCTAAGATTTAAAGAATATGAGATAATATAATACTTATTCCATGTGATCACAAACATGTCATTTGCCCATCAAATTAGGTTTAATTATTGAAAAATGTGCACAGTACACTTATTCCACGGAACCATCAAGCCTTGATCCACATTTAGCAGTCCCACTGACAGAGGCATCACGTAAAGTCACACTTTGCAACGGATCCAGGATGACCGGCTCCGCCTTGGCACATTTCGCGACACAATTCAGGATAACATATTCTAGTTCTGAACAGTTTTTTACATCTTTTTTTTTTAGTTTTTTACATCTTTTTGCTTGGACGTCTTGAACCATTAGTGCATCTGCAAAAGCAAAATATAACTATTCATCACTTTCTTTTTCACTATTTTTCTGATATATATGCTTTTTATATCAAAATTAGATAACTTATAAAAAGTTCATTTTAAGATGTGAAATATATGACTAAAATATAAACATTGTTATATTTATATATTAGTTTCGATGTCTCCACAATGTCATTTTACTGTAAAAAAAATTAACAAAATAAATATTTTATCCTCAATGAATATTCATGAATATTTAAAGAAATTTTATATTTTGTTTCTATTTTTGGGTTCTTTATATAGCAAGGACATCATTATTTTTGAAATCCTTTTGATTTTTATGATCTTCTAATATCCTTGGATAATTTAATTTTTTCAATATAACTCTAGTTTATATATATATATATATATTTTTTTTATATCAAAATTATATAACTTATAAAAACTGGGTACATTCTTTCTTTTACTTCTTATATGCATAGTAAAATCCTTATTATTTCATAAATTGGATTATCCTTCTTCATACGCCCCAACCTCTCCATAGGAGTTTTGGGGCCGGAGTTAAAACATCGGCCGAGGTTAATTACTTCACTTTAACCAAGTCATCCACCTTGGATGCTTTTAGCTGTAGCTTTTTTCACTATTTTTCTGATATATATGCTTTTTATATCAAAATTAGATAACTTATAAAAAGTTCATTTTAAGATGTGAAATATATGACTAAAATATAAACATTGTTATATTTATATATTAGTTTCGA
>Ga0325414_1000025_pt1 | contig 75487 bp, 39 predicted proteins | sample PopdelMetagenome_8_FD_206183 | JGI IMG/M metagenome (GOLD analysis project Ga0325414, IMG submission 206183) | Populus deltoides microbial communities from Bellville, Georgia, United States - Leaf-PdKOR-R3 | ecosystem: Host-associated > Plants > Phyllosphere > Phylloplane/Leaf | place: USA... | reverse complement strand
TCACTAGTTTCCTTTGCTGGTGGCCAGTAACTAGGAGAGAAAAAAATGGGTGGGCGGAGGCTTGGTCACTAGTTTCCTTTGCTGGTGGCCAATGACTGAGAGAGAAAAAGATGAGCTCTAATCTTTTTTTGTTTTTTCCCGATGATGAGGGGTTGTAGCTTGTGATGAGGGGGAGATTTGGTGCTCGCTGGTTATGGTGATTTCCAGCCAAGGAAAAAACGGTGAAGATGAGAGAGAGTGGCGGCACCGTAAAAAAAAATTAGGTTTTTGTTTTTTATATATATTTATGTGCTCTCTTAGGTATTTTAGTAATGGCCTCTCTAAAATCTTTGATTTGTCTTTTTTTTTTTTAAGCACTGGGATATGTATTTATAATACAAAAGTTTCATAACATATAAAAAATAAAATTTTAAACAAACTCATTTTTTTTTTGAAATTTGAATATGATTAAGAATCAAATTTAAAAAAATATAACTATTATTATCTTAATATAAGGAGAGAATGACAAAAACACATTGTAGTTCGTAGTTTTTTTACAAGTTGACAAATCATACATTTAATTAAAATCAATCTCTGATATTTTAATTTTAAATTTTAACCCTCTTAAAATTAAATTAAATTAAAAGCAAATTGATCAAAATAGGGTTATAACAAAGGTTATAAGGCAATAATTTCTCATCATCATTGTTGGATGAATAACCTTTCATGACACCACAAAATCTTTAGAAATCTACTTAATTATTGCATTAAATTCACATTGCTCTATTTTGCTTCCTAGAGATTCTTTTTCAATAGGGACAAGTCATTTGGCTATGAGAATCCCAACAGTTCTACTTGGGATAACTTATCTCATGGAAGAGGTAAAAAGTCTCATTAAAAATAACAACCTTTCAAATCTTTACATATTCAATACATAAAGACTTGGGGAACTATTGATGAATCAATATATTTTTAAAATTTATTTTTTAGCTAAAGTTCATTTTTAAAAGGGCCAAAGACAGGGTGATAATCTAAGTACACATATGGGTCTAGCGAGTTGTCAGACCCAACATCCTTGGCTCAACTATGCACTAAGTCCAAGTACATATGGGTCGAGTAAGCTGCTAGACCCGCCATTCTTGGATTTAGCTATACATTAAGCCTAAGTAAGTATTGACCCGACGATAATTATAAGTTCCATGTTGGGCCATGATGCTTCATTTATGTTATTTTTATGAATTTTAACATAAAATGTTAATGTTAAAAATACTCATATCTCTACATGCATAGGTGTATAAAAGTTTTTTAAGGGCTTGCTATATTTTCATAAACATTAATATTGCATAAGGAATATCTATTTCTTATTAATGTTGTGTAAGAGATATTTATGCCTCATTAATGCTATAAAGAGGAAATGACTCTTTGACCCCTCCATTCTAATAACATGACAAAGTTTAAGGGCTCTAAATACCCCTGAACTATCTAAATAAATGGTTTATAATCTCTTTATTCTCATTATTTTTAGTATGCATATTTTTTAAAATTTATTTATTAAAAAGAATCTTTTATAGTTATCAACTATTAACCACTTTGGCTTACTAAATACCAGGTACTAACCACCTTAACTAAAAAAAATTAATTTAAATTATTATAATTAAAAAATTTACTAATTATTTATCTCATAAATATTATTTCTAAACTACTTAGATATTTTATACATCTTGATAAATATTTATGTGATAGCCAACTATTAGCTTCTAGAAGCAACAATAGATTTGGTTTGAAGTCATTGACCGAAGAAGCTACAGAATGTTTTGATAAAAAAACAAAGAAAAACTTTCTTCTATTCAGCAAGGATATTTCAGTCATTTAAAAAATCTTCCCACCGGTGTAGGGTTCGTTAGATGATAGCATCGAATCGTGGTCATTAATTCTCTACTATTTCAATACTGTCGCTCTGTTTTCGGAATCCGATTTCAATTCTCATTTCTGTGAAGCTGTTAAGCGGCGATTTTCAATAAGAATTGAGAATCTGTGTTCTTTTTCGGGTTTCTTTTGGAGAATTATATTTTTGCTAGACTTCAATGATTTATGTTGGTAATTTTGGTGAGCAAGTGAAATTGAATAGAAATTGAATAAAAATTGAGCTAGAAAAACTTGGTTTGTGTGTGAATTATGGAAATTTGATATTTTTTGTATGTATAATTTTTTCTGATCAGATCAATAGCATGCTTGTTCAATTAGTTAAGATATGCATGGAAATTCCGTTTCCTATGCTTTGAGCTTAAAAAATGTTAGGAGTAGCTGTACATGTCTGTTGATGGTTTAATTTCTCTCTCCTGGTTTTATTTATTTTGCATTTGCTTATATGACGTACTGGTAATTGATAGGTGTGTCTGAGGAGTTTATTTGTTGGTACGCTTGATGGGTGCACCGAAACAGAAATGGACAGCAGAAGAAGAAGCAGCGCTAAAAGCTGGAGTTATTAAGCATGGAGCTGGGAAATGGCGCACGATTCTTAAAGATCCAGAATTTAGTGGTGTCTTGTATCTGCGTTCGAATGTGGATCTTAAGGTTAGCTTGCTTAAGCATTTCTTTTAAAGGAGGGCGTTCATGTTTGTAGAATTTGCTGTAAGCTTTAGATGTTCCGCTATTTGATTGATCAATTTAGTGAATTTGTGGGATCAGAAGTTTGTCTTATGTTTTTATGATGCAATTCAGGGTTATAGATTTGTTTGGTGTTTTGTGTGGGTAGGACAAATGGAGAAACATAAGTGTAATGGTAAATGGCTATGGATCAAGAGAGAAGCCTAAGTTAGCACCTAAGATGGTGCACCATGTCCTAAGACAGGATGAGAACCCTATGGCTGTTGGTCAAACCGATGAAGATATTTCAGATGCCAAGCCTCTTGCAGTTAGCAGTGGTGCATTGCTGGTTGCTAATCCAAAGAGAACTACTGTAAGGTTGGACTTTTTTTTATCAGCAAAAAAAGAAAAAGAAAAAAAAAAGAAGAAACCATGCACTTATCACTGAATTCGTGCATTCTCTTGTATTCACTGGCCACCCATTAGCTATCATTCTTGTGTCACATTTTATTAGCTTCTTTTAACTGTTTGTTTAGTGTGTTTGAGACTTCAGATTTTTTTTCCTGTAATAATTTCATTATCTGACCTTGAAGAATTTTTAGTGCATGTGGCCATTGGTTGGTTATATGAAGCACAATCAGTAACTGTTAGATATTATTCACCTTTTTTATGACTTTTGATAAACAGTAGCCATTGTTGCAGGCTGGATAATCTTATAATGGAGGCAATAACTAGCTTGAAGGAGCCTGGGGGCTCACATAAGACAGCAATTGCTTCATACATAGAGGTACTCTTCCATTTGTAAATGCTGTAGTAGATCCAACTTAAAAGTAGCATGAGCCTTTATTAATGCAACTGCTAATTTAAGAATTAGACACAAAATCTGCAAATTTAAGTTTTAAAACAGGCAATACAAAAATGGCAATACCACTATTGCTTCAACAATTTAGACAGAAGGTTGAGGTGCTTTTTTATTATTATTATTGTTCAATCATTTCAGAGCTGGATTTTGTTCAAATTTGATTGATCCAAATGACTGGATGGTTTTCTGATAATTCTCTGTTATTTATCTTATACAGAGATAAACAATTATTGGTTATTTTAAGAAGTTTCTATCATATAGCTTGTCTGAAGCCAAACAATATCAAGGGTCCTACTTTAACTTTTCTGCTTCAAGGAATATATATATCACTGTTTTATAATAATTTTAGAGCAATTTACACCAGATTGCCCTTGCCCGACTTGATAATGCAATAAAAATAAATTTAAAACCTACTGCCCTTTTATATTGCAATTACTCACTTATCACAACTAATAATATGGTGAGCCAACAAATTCCAGCCAGGATGATATCCAGGAGAGGTGCTAATAACAATTTGTTGGGCAATGTAATATTTTTGTTGACATTTTCTGCTGTTGTCATTCCCTTTTTTTTGGCCATATCATGTTGAAGGAATCATTCTGCAGCAAATATTGTGTCTTTTATATAATTTCACGTTAAGAAGTTTATTTTTTTAATTAGCTTTCCTTCCTGTCTTATTTTTTAGGAACAATATTGGCCACCAAATGACTTTAAGAGGATATTATCAGCAAAATTGAAGTATTTGGCAGCAAATGGTAAACTGATTAAGGTAATTATGTTCCAAGATTGTGGTGTAATGGTAACTTATTCGACACTAGTAATTGCTATGCTTGCAATTAAATGGTGTAGAATATTAAATGCTGTTAATTCAAATGTCTCCTGTATAATTTTATTTGTTACGAGTAACGCTAATTTTTGGATCAGAATTGAACATTTAGTGATGCATTTAGACACATGGATTATGACCGACTATTGTTGATAACCAGCTGGACACATTAGATGATGTTAGAGATCTAGAGGTTTGCTTTTGGTAGTTGCTAGTTATTTTTTACGCTCGGTAATTTCCTGAAGTTTGGGGGTTTAAGGAAGTCAGTGAGAGGATGTGCATCATCCACAACATTATATATTGTCTTTCTTCAATTATGTTTTCATCTCCCATTAGAATTCGAGTCTGAAAAAAGATTTTAAGCTGAGTTGAATGTCTAGTTTGTGTAAATCCTGCTTCAGCTAGAAAAAGAAATACTCTGTCACCATGTTGGTATACTTTCTCGTTAATTGTACTTTGATTGTCTTAATGTTGGATCTCATCCAGCTGCTTTGTATTTTTGCAGGTTAAACGGAAGTATAGAATTGCACCTACTTCAGTGTTTGCCGATAGAAGAAGGGTTTCTCCCTTACTATTGGAAGGAAGACAGAGGATCTCTCCTAAAATTGAAAGGGATGGTTTCAATATGTTTACAATGTCTCAGATTGATTTGGATCTGGGCAGGATGAGGACTATGACTGCAGAACAGGCTGCTGAGGTAGCAGCTCGAGCAGTTGCGGAGGCAGAAGCTGCCATAGCAGTAGCTGAAGAGGCAACAAGGGAGGCCGAGACAGCAGAAGCTGATGCAGAGGCAGCACAAGCATTTGCTGAAACAGCTAGGAAGACACTGAAAGGAAGGACCACCCCCAAGATGGTAGACTTTATCACTGCATCTTTTCTGAATGATTTATTTTGAAGTGTTTGAGAAGCCAGCCCTTTATAAGTGGTTCTGTAACAAAATAATTAGCTGATTTGCCTTTGAAATTTAAAGTAAAAAAAAATCACACGTATTAGTCACTTCCAGAATTGTTTTTAGAATTGCTTATTTATTACTTGACTGGCTGGTTTGCATGGATCTACTCTGGGCAATCCATCAGTGTAATGATGCATTATTAATTCTCCGTGCTTCTTTTGCAGCTAAATGCTTCAGTGCATCTTTAAGAATTTACTTTTTTTTTTTTTCTTGATATTCTGAATGAAGTTGCTCTGCAAATATGTGCAGACGATTCGATCTTGATGGAAATCTTTGAAAAGGTCAACGGAGAGCTTGATGGACACTGAGATCCACACTAGTCTGCTGACACTGTTTTCTGTAAATATTTAAAGGCCGATTTGGAGGATCTATGCTGCTTTGACCTTTACTGGATCCTGGTGGTTTGTTAGATTGCAAAGGCAGCTCACTCTGGGGACAATTTTGAATCAGAATTTGTCAATTTCATTTCCTCAGTTTCTACTTTTTTGTCAATATCTACTACCAGTAGGATTGTTGAAAAATACATAACAGGAGCATTGTGTATGAAAATGAGGCAGTGTGATTTGGACCGGGAGAGATTTTTTTCACTTTAGTCCTCGCCATGCTTGTATTAAATTGATCAATGATATCAGTAAATAATGTAGATGTTTTTGGCCATTGTGTTCGAATTATTTCACTCGTCATTTTACACATTGGCCATTTCTTGTCATGTGCTTCTTATCTTGCTGCTTCAATTGTCCCAGTGCAAAATTATTAAGAAAACAAAAAACTAAAAGAGGTGGAGAAATCACTATGCCTCAGGGGGTGTAACTGTAATTGCACATGAACTAATCAGTTATTATTATTTTATTATAGTCTAGGATGTCTTTCTCTTTTTAATTGTATAGTATAATGACTGAGATGTTCTTGAAATTAAAAAAAAAAAATATTGCTTTGATACTGGGGTGATTTTGTTTTTTTTTGTTTTTTTATAGAAAAACTCATTAAATTTACTTTGTTGCCTCTTGAAGCAAACATATGATAACTAGGATACGAGGGCTCATTCATCTTTTGCTTTGAAAATGAATAGTAAATTTATTTAGTTACTTTTTTAATCAAAAAAATTTTAATTAGGATTTAAAGGCTTGTTCATCCTTTTATTTTGTTTTTTTTGTTTTTAGTAATGGAATCAAGACAAGGACAATTTGGTATTTTTCAAAAAATATTTAAAGAAAAAAGTTTGTTGGTGCATTTTGTTCACGCACCATCTTGTTAAGCCACCCTACATGCTTCCAGCGGTGCATGCAGAGGATTTAGATAGTGAAAACTGCCCATCCATAATAGCGTTAGAAAGATCAATGTATCCTCTTCCAAATAAGATGGTGAATGTGGTGGTTCAATAGGTGGTTCAACTCCGATGACGTTTTCTTTCTTTCCTCTTGTTTCACTCTTTACCTTGAAAAACATGTTCAATCAAAAAATTCACGTTGTCCTTTTATTTTGTCTTGCCACTATGTTGTCCTCTTATTTTATCTTGCTATTTGACTCAATCCTCTTACTTTTGATTATATGATTTCTGTCTTAGTTTATTTTGTAAACTTTAAATTTTTTTTCGATTTCATCTTTGATTGAAATGTTATTTTTCCTCTTATTTTGTCTTGGTTTCATGTTTCATCATCTTTCTTTTGATTTTTGATTTTTGTTTGATTTCTTTTGTCAAATTTTTCATTTTTTTCATTTTTATCCTTGACTCAATTAATGTTATTTTCCCCTTTATTTTTCTGTTTAGCATTTAGTCCTCATTCTTTTATATTACTATTTTGTTTTGTTTTGGGCTCTTTTATCAAATTTATTTTTTTCCAATCCCATCTTCTAATATTGAAATATTAGTTTTCCTTTTATTTTGTTTTGATTTCAGATTTGCTTCTCTTTTTATCATGATCCCAAACAGAGTCAAGAAGTTTTGTTTTCATGAGTAATGGCCTCGTAATTAACTGGAGGCATTTAATAAATGATTCAATAAGATCATTCTAAGTGTCGCGGTGTGCACGGCGGGTTTGCCTCTCAAGTGATGGTGAAAAAGGGTTTTAGATTTAATCATAAAATTATGATTATAAGGTTCATGAGTCACCACCTAGTATTATAATTACTAAAAAATCTATGATCTGCGAAAATCCGGGTAAGAGACTGGTTGTGTAAGAGGAAAACACATCACTCTAGTGCACTCTACCTAAGGTAAGTTGCATTGTTGTTGGATTGTTATTATAAGTCGCATTTCTATCATTCAGTCTTGTCTAAGGTTCAAGGCATCTCCCTTCGTGAGGAAGTTTCTACCTTATCAGGTTAAATCTTAACCATTCTAATGGCCAAACTTATTTATTTCTTGGATATAGCTAAGTCCTAGCATTCCAAGTAACAAAATAATTGTTATAGGGTTTTTTGTATTTTAGCTAAACCCTAATTGACTATAATATCCATTTTTGCATTTAAAAAAATAATAAAAATATGATTTTATCTTTATAAAATATGCATGAAAAACCTTTAGGATTTGGCCGCACGAAAATAAAACATTTTTTTTTTGTGTTTTTGAAAAGAGGAAATCAATTTAATTTTTTTTTAATTTTTGATTTTTTTTAAAAAAAGTTTTGGAGAAAACCAGATATTTTTAATACTGGATTTGTATCTTACAATATAAGTCTACAACTTGATATTATGCAAAATAGTTGGAAAAACATGCAAATGACCCATAAATATTTTTGAAATACCCTTTTGAAAATTTGAATTTTTTTTCTCCTTTTTAAATATTTAAATATTATTATTATTAAATATATGTTGGGCTGGACCCGGCCCAGCCATCCGAGCTGAGCTGAAACAAGTCCAGCCCGACTCAGTCAGCCATCTAGGCTGGGTTGCAACAGGTCCAGCCCAGGCCCACATGGTTGCTAGCCTAGCCCAACGACCATGTTAATTAATTTGTCGTTGCATGCAGAATGATTTCTGCATGCAACGACCACAATGGGGGTGGATAAGAAGAAGGAGAAGAAGAGGAAGGAGAAGGCTTACCTAGCTAGAGAAAGAGAGCTGGTGGTGGCTTAAAGGTCCGACTGGTGGCTCACGGTGGCATAGAGGTAATGCTGATGGAAGAATTAAGTTGGTAAGGTTGCTGGAGGAGAAGATCGTGGCAGAGAGGAAGGAGCTAGAAGTGGCTATTCCAGACATGGGGGTGGCCAACTAATAGTCATGTTGGCGGCTCATGGTGGAGGAGCCGATGATGAGGTCGTCGTGGTTGAGCACATGGTAAAGGAGAAGAGGAATGTAGTGGCAGAAAAAAGAATAAAGAGGAGGCTGATTTTTGGCCAACTTTGTCCTCCAATTTCTTCATCTTCAATACATGGAATCCACCCCTATTTATAGAGGATGAAAAAAGGACATTTTGTCTTTATTGGGAACAAATCCTGACTCTTGATTTAGCCCGAAAGGATCTTAAAGTGGCCATCATGGTGGTGTATGTTTTGTCAAATTTGGTGAAAAGGTGAATCATTAAATACACCTGAAAAGTAGCCACTCAAGAAGGTTTTTCGAGCGAAAAAAAAAAAGATGATGAACAGTAACCAGACGACTCGTCGTTGGATTTTTTTTTAATCAAAACGACGTCATTTTGGCTTAAGGTTTTAATTTATGGATTTAGCTAAAGTTCAATTTGGTCCTTCGACTTTTGATTCCTTTCAATTACACACTTGATTAGCCTAAAACTTTTAATTTTATACAATTTTACCCTTGCCAAACTTCAACATCAGCCCCAAATTTTAACATCTTTTCAATTTGGTCATTGGTTTTGGATTCATGCAAATTGAGCTTCAATTGACCATTAAACTTTCAAATCTCTTCAATTTCACCCTTGATTTCAATTACTTGAATCCCTAGAGTTTGACGCCCTTTTTAAAAAGGTCATTGTTTGCAAATTTCTTTAATTTAACCCTTAATTGACAATAAACTTTAATTTTCTTGTGATTTTACCTCTGATTTCAACCAATTGACTTTGTAAAAAATAAGTTTAGTCTTCTTAAATTCTAATTTTCTTAATTAAGCCCAAATTGGGCTCTCAAACTTAGTTTCTCACCAATTAAGTTTCTAATAAAATTAATTTGACTCATTTAAAGTATAATTAAGTCTTTGCACTTAATTAAATCCTTTACTTTGACCCAAATTAATTCTTAAACATAATTAAACTTTTAATTTGGCCCATGATTAAATCAAATTGGCCTATTAAAAATCTAATTATATTTTTAGACTTAATTTTTATGCAGATTCATCCAATAATGATTTAATTTGATCTTGAATATGCAATGTCTCTCCAATTTTGGGTACAATGAGGTATAATTAAACTCCCAATTCATTCAAAATTGTCGCTTGATTTTCCTCTATATTTGAAATCTTTCAAGCTTGCTTTTGCTAAAATGTCAGTCTTGCTATTATTATTATTATTATTATTATTATTTATTTTAAAAGGAAAAAGGGTAAATTTTGGGAAATAACTTAAAAATAGGTGATGACACTGATTATGGACATAGGCAACAAGATGTTCAATGTTTATTCCAAGTGACATGCAAAAATCATTAAATGCTTGGGATGAGAATTTATCGACGTTGTCAAGATGAACTCTTTTGATTATATAATCTGGAATTATGCTTGTAATCTAATAATTTGAGCAAGTAATCTAGCAAATGTCAGGTTGCGAGTTGATAATAAACACACATATGACCATATAGTAGATGCATCTATTAAAACCATAAAATATCTAAATGGTCCATATGGTGGGTGAATAGGACCATAAATATCACATTGAATACATTATAGAAATCTTAGGGATTCAATCCCAACTTTAGCTAGTGATGGTCTAATAATCAGTTTGCCTTGAGAATAAGTAGCACACAAGAATTCTTTAAATTGAAGAATCTTCTAGTTCTTTAATGGATGAACATAAGAATTCTCAATAACTCTTTGCATCATAATTGACCTAGGATGGTCTTATCGAGCATGCCATATAATAAAATTATTTGGTTTATTGAACTTCTAGTTTATTATTGCATTGACTTCAATTGTACTAATATTTGTATAGTACAAACCAGAAGATAAAACAGGTAATTTATCTAACATTTAATTTTTAGTAGAGATATTTGATATAATATAAAGATATTATATGCCATTGTCATTGGCAGTCTCAATATGATACATGTTACGATATATATATCCTTGAAACTTAGCAGATTTCTCATGTAGAGAATAAAATATTATCAATTATAAATCTTGTTCCCCTATAAAGCATTTATTGGCTCTTCCAAAGCCTTTAATCAACTTTGTAAATTTGATATTGTATTCACTTTTGCTTTCATCATTCTCAGATTTGAAAAAAATTGTTTATGTATGAGAATGGTGTGTGTTGTTGCACTATTTACTGAACATATATCTTTGCCACTGATATTGGACTCATTTACAATATGATGCAAATCCATGATTTCTTCATAAAAAGGAATAAATAAATAATAAATTCATGAAATGACATAAATCTTAAAGTTGCACATGAAAATTATTATAACACAATTATTTACATTAAATAAGCTATCATAAAAGAAACAAATCAAAATATATTAAAATATACTAGCATAAAAGAAACACACCCAAAATATTAACATAATTTTAAATTCTAACATTCTTATATTTAACTAACTAATTATTATCATTACAAGAAATATTAACTTTCTCATCAATTTGCTTAAAGAAATCAGCAACATCAAGGCATGTCATATCTAAAGGGTAAAAATAAATATCATTATTATCTTGATATGGGTGAGCAAAATTTATTTCTATGTCCTTCTCCTTTCCTTTCAATGAGGACTAGTATAAACCAACAACATGTTTGGTTGTATGATAAGTACGTGACTAATGTCCATTTATTCCACACCTATAACAGATATTTTTCTATCTTCTTGGTATCCCTGCTATGTATATTCTTCCTTTTTTCTTGTTTCTCCTTATTATGAGAAGGTTTGTTAGAATTATGACCATTATAGTTGTGGAAATTAATTCGTCTTCGCCCATGGTCATGTCTATAACCTCTACTATGACCATGATCATAATTATTATTATATATCATGGCATTCACTTCAGGGAATGAAGATGAACCGGTTAGTTATGATTCATGATTTTTAATCAAAAGCTCATTATTTTGTTCAACTACAAGGAGACATGAAATCAGTTCAAAGTATTTCTTTAAACCTCGTTCTCTATATTGATGTTATAGGAGCACATTCGAGGCATGAAAAGTAGAGAATGTTTTTCTAGCATATCTCCATTGATGATATTATCTCTATATAATTTTATTTTAGAACTGATATTAAACATTACAAAATTATATTCTCTTACCGATTTAAATCTCGTAATCATAAATATATCCAATCATAATAGGATTTTAGGAGAATAACTATCATTTGATAGTCATGTCTTTATTTCAAGTTTTGTCAAGGAATAAGGGGATCTTTGATTATGAGATACTTAATTTTTCAGCTCCTCATGAAGATGATGATGTAAAAAAATCATGGTTTTTGCCTTATTTTAACTAGATGCTCCATATCTATTTTTAATGATGTCTCCAAGACCCATGACATCCAGATGGATTTTGACATCAAGGAACCATGATAAATAATTCTTACCCATATTATAAAGTGCCACAAACCAATTTTGGCAAGATTTGCCATGGTTAATTCATGAGAAAAATATCAAAATTGCTAGAAATTTGGTTTAAACATTATAATAAATATTGAACAAACATTAGGTAAGATATTGAATAAATTTGTTATGAACTGAATAAAAATGATTCATTTAAATAACTAGAAGGAAAACAATTAAGTAGATAGACATACCTTCTACTTTTTATTCACAAATCAAATATGCTTATCCGTTTCAAGATGAGAACAAGGAGCAATCGTGTTGATAACATATTATAAAATAATATATTTAGAAGCAAGCAACATATTAAAAAAAGAGTAAACATCATAAATAAAAACAATAGATATTACGGAAACAAAGAAAGAGCATTATTATTTTATATCATCTTGTAAATGTAGTTGGACATAATATCATCTCAACACTGCTCCTAATTATAGTCTAATATACATTAATACTTGTAAGCCTAAAAATCATGAGTAGATGTAGAGTTCATATGATTTTGGAGATGATGAGTGAACATAAAGATGCAAAAGAAGGAAGACAAATAAACATTCACGTACAATGTATGATTTCATAACATTTGTTTTTACAAAACTCTGAAAGCATGCTTATTTTTTAATTTCAGCCTTGGGGTGAGTCTATTTTCATGTGGTATTTTAATTTTCAATTGGGTTATGTTATGTGTTTTGAATATTTTAAAATTTTAAAAGTTACAACAGAATTTATTTTACATTAACTGAATTTATTTTTCCTTTAGTTAATATTCTATATGACCTTGCAATTTATTATATAATTTATTAAGTGGTTAATACAAATAATTTTAGATATCCAAAAATTAAGAGATCTTATTTTGCTTTTATAGTTGATCTATAAAACCTTTGACATGTAACTGATTTATTCATTTCAATTACCCTTCAAATATGTTATGCATTTTAAGTTTTATTTTGTTTTTTTAATTAAAAAAATACAAAACAATTTTAAAAAATAAAGCATAACTCAATAAATGAAACATCATTATACGTAGCATATGACAAACAAATAAGAGGGTTTCATTTACAAGCATATATACTAAGATTATTTTTAACATTTTTTTTAAAAAAGTGATAACATGTATTGGCTTTTTATAGGTATTTTTTTTTAATTTCAATGAATAAAGAAATATATTAGGGTGGCAATATAAACAAAAGGAACTCCGTTAGCCGCACCCTAAATGCCTATTTGGCACAGTATTAACTTATGTTTTTTAGAGCACCTTTTGTTTTAAAAAGCATTAAATTAACATTTTTTTAAATATTATTTTATGATTTTAATGTATTGATATCAAAAATAAAAAAAATATTCTAAAAAATAAAATTTTAATACACTTTTAATCGAAAAATACTTTTAAAAAGTATTTTGCATCACATTACCAAAGAGGCATAAGCGTAGGGAATGTTTCTTTGTTACTGTCTTTTCTTTTGTGTGTCTATTTTTTCTTTACCAATGTTTCTCATCAAAATCTATTAAGGAATCTCATGGTAATGACTAGGCAGTGGTCATAAACAATGCTCATAACAAACATCACAATCATTCGGGTTTAGGCAATGTTTGTTTTTGCAGTTCAACCATGTTTTTAATTTTTTTTAATTTTTTCTTTGCTTCAATTTTTTTTTGTATTTTTGAATTGTTTTGATATACTGATGTCAAAACTGAATTTAAAAAAAAAATAAAAAATATATTTTAATGCATTCCTAAGCAAAAAAGCATTTTGAAAGACAACCTTTATAAAATTGATATTGGAGAAAAGAAATAAGAAAAACTTCTATTTATTTCCTTGTCTTTGTACAACTCAATTAATTTATTTATAAAGGAATAACATCTAGTCTAAAAAGGTAAATTGTCAAACAAATATCTAAAGTCTAGGACCTAATTACTGTAATTACAATTTCTGATTTCTAACATGCCCTCTCAAGCTAAAATATGGATGTCCAAAGTTCCTAGTTTGAGAATGAGAGTATGAAACAATGAGTTGCCAAGTGGTTTAATGAATATATCTATTATATGTTGAGTTAAAGAAACATGAGTTGTTTTGATTAAGCCTGATTGTATTCTCTCATGCACAGTGTGATAGTTTATTTTAATGTGTTTCTTGCATTCATGGAACACGAGGTTGGTTGTATTATGTAGGGCAGCCTGGTTATTGCAATATAAGAAGACCGATAATAAATGTGTTACTCACAAGTCTTGCAAAAGGTCTTTGAGCCACACTAATTCACAAGTAAAAGAGGCCATGAATTTGTATTCTGATTCTGCTGAGGAATGTTACACGATTGATTGTTTTTTACTTTTTCAAGATATGGGTGCCTTTTCAAGAAAGACGTAAAAACTTGTAACAAATCATTTGGTTGTTGGGCAACTTGCCTAGTTAGTGTCACAATATCCTTTAAATTACAACTTACCATGTGATAGGAATAAGACGCCTTGACCTAGTGCTTTCTTAAAGTAACGTAGGACACAGTATGCTGTCTTAAAATAGGGTTTCCTTGGTTGTTACATAAATTTACTAGGAACGTAAACCAAGAAGGTGATGTTTGGGCTTGTGATGGTGAGGTATATGAGGTGACAAATAAGGTGTTTATATTGTGATGGGTCTTTGAGTATTTTTCCATTTGAAGGTACGAGCCTTTAATTTTATCTTATTAGGAATTTAGTTGGTTTTGCCCAAATCATACTTGCATCGTCAAATATATCCAGAGTGTATTTACATTGAAAAATAGCAATGCCTTGCTTTGAGTATGCAATTTTAATTTTAAAGTACTTGAGATGGCCTAATTTTTTGATCCAAAACTTAATATGTAAAAATCTCGTAAGTTATTTAATTATGTTGTTATTTCATGTGATGATCATATCATCGATATAAAGTAATACTATTGTAAAAGAAACACCTCATACCTTAGGCAACAAGAAATAGTTTGCCTTATATTGTTGAAAGCTGGCTCGTATGATGGTTGTTGAAAACTTTGAGAACCAATTGTGTGATGTTTGTTTTAAACTGTTTAACGGCTTTTAAAGTTGATATACCATATTCACCCCATATTAATGAAGTCTAGAAGAAGGTATCATGTAAACTTCTTCACCCAAATCATCGTGAAGGCATATTGGATGTCGAGTTAATGTAAGGATTAATATTGCACAACAACAAGTAAGCATTACCCATTGGTAAGGGGTATAAAGTCCATGTTTTATTCTGATTATGAGATGTCGATTCAGCTTGCATAGCCTTCTTACATCTTGAGTCAAAATTAGTTTGTGCAAAGGATTTGGGTTCATTATGGGCAGAAAGACTAGTGACAAAACAACGATGAGATATAGATAAATGATCATAAGAAAAAAAAATAAGATAAAAGATTATGAGTACCTAGACAAAAAGACAATGACCTAGGGGAAAGCATGATAACGCTGTAACAATGGTAATGTTGAAGGTGTAATGGTGGGTGACGTTCATGTTGACTATATTAGAGAACAACATGTGGTGTGGTTATTGGCAAGGGCATGTATAGTGCATGGGGTATGGATTCAGAATGTTGCAGTTGTAGAGAGTTTGATGCTGGCATAGTGTTATCATATGAACATGAAGCAATGAGGTTAGGCCAGGTGTTGTTATGGAATAGGTAGGGCTAAGTATTAGATGATGTTGTAATATCTAGTGATGAAGGTATTGTTGTTAGTTCAGTTGGTGCATATGGCATGAGTGAAGGACCGATGAGTGTGGGTTAATTTGTGTCAAAGGTAGGATTGAGGGGTTTGGGTAATCTGTTTGTGTATCTTGAGGTTAAGTAAAAAATAAAAATATTGTTTCATGAAAGTGCACATCACAACTGGAAAAGAAGGTTTTAGTAGAAAGATCATATTGGTGATATGTCTCTTGGCTAAATGGGTACCCTATAAAAATACACTTGCATGGCTTGTAATCAAACTTGTATGAGGGTTTAGTATTGGTGGTATAACAAAGATAACTAAATATTTTCATATGTTTATAATGAGGGTGTGGTGTTGTAAAGCTTATTATATGGTGTGCTTTTGGAAAGAATATATATAGGTAACCTGTTTATTATATATATAGCAGTATGAATGTTTTCTCTTCCAAAATGTAGGTGGTAGATGAGCTTGGAATTATTGAGCACAAGCAATGTTTAAGAGATGATGATGTTTACACTTTACGACTTTATTTTGTTGTGGTGTTGAAAAAAGATTCCCAAGTTATTAAAAAAAGGTCACATTGAAATGAACTCACTTCTGTTGTCTGCCCTAACTTGTTTAATAGTACATTGGAATTATGTTTTGACAAATATGATGAAGGATTTTAGTAAACCTTGTGTTTTTAATTTAAACGTCAGGAAATGTATCCAAGTGTAATGTAAGAAATCGTCTATAATAGTTAAAAAATATAAACACTAAAATGTGAATAAATGCGTTGGGAACTTTAACTGTCACAATATATAAGATCAAAAGGTGCATATAATGAAATTGAAAAGTAATCTAGTTTGTTTTTTTTTTTTTTTTTTACCATAGGACAAGTCTCACAATGTTTATTAGGATGGAAAAAATATTAGAAATTATCTTAGATAAAAATTATAATAATACAGTTGAGGGATGCTCTAGGCAACAATGCTATAAATTTAGAATGGTAGAGATGGTGTTGGCTTTAATTTTTTGTGGTGGATGGCTATGTGTTTGGACAGGTAGTAGATATCATCATGCTCCTATCCTAGGATAATCATCTTCATCATTTTCAGGTCCTATAAGATATAAGATCTAGGATAATGACACAACGCAAATCACGAGTAACTTTACTAACTAGTAGTAAATTAACCCGAGAAGAAGGTACATGAAGGACATTTTTAAGGAATAAGTTTGAATTGTACTAAGCTAATAGATAAGGTGTCTATTTGTGAGCCATTAGGCAAACAAATAATGTTATGATAAGGTGTTTGATGCAAAATATGAGAGAACGAGGATATATGGTCACTTGCACCACTATCAATAACCCAAGCCGTATAATATTTGGGATCGAGGTTACTTGTCACATTGCCACAGAACTGGTTTTTACTAATTAAAGTCCTTATTTGATTGTATTCCTCTTTTGTGAATTCAGGAAAGTACCGATTTGCATTCTTTGCCTCGATGGGTTTGGTCATTTCGTGAGCATTATTAGCTGTGAAATGTATGTTCCTCTTTGGTGGCTAAATTGTTTTGCCATGGAACTTCTACCCTGGTGGAAAACCAATGATGTAACAACAATGGTCAATTGTATGTGTGTATCCCCCTCACAGTGTCTGCAATACAAGTATTTCCCTTTGTTATTTATAGGCTACCTATTCTTTGTGTTCTTTATGCTTCATTTCACATGCATGGCGTGAATAGTGTTGTCAGGAGCATCAACAAGTTATCACTATTTTTCTTCTTGGAGCAAGAGTGAGTAAATTTTTTTGATATTGGAAAATGGTTGCATCAAAAGAATTTATCCATGATGGAAGAGTATCTGTCATTCAACCTTATGAGGAATTTGAGGATTTGTTCTTGGTCTTCCATTTCCTCATTTTGCTTCAAACTTGCACAATTACATGTAGATAGATTATTGTACGATCCTAACTCATCCCAAAAGGACTTGAGTGTTGTATAATAGACTGCTATGAATTGTTGTTGTTGTCGATGCTCAACGATCCCTCGTTTGAGTTCAAAAATACAAGAAAGATTTTCTTGTGAGAATTGTTCATTATGATCTAGCCATACTTCAGCAGTTGTGTTAGAGAAAATCATAGTATTGATCTGGGTTTGATTGATTGAATTGAGGATGCATGACTTCATGATGTGATTGCATCTTCTCCAAACTCCATGCTTAGGATCCTTCTCTAATGGTTCCATGGTTGCCCTATCAACAAAGCCAAGTTTGTTCTTGGCTTCCAGAGACATCATGATAGCGTGATTTCACGCTGCGTCATTGTCACCTTTCAATGGTTAAGTGATGATAGTGTGCCGAATGTCATATGAAAGGTGAATATATTAGGGATCGTTGAAATCCATAACCTTCGTTGACTTCTTCTCTGGTAAAGTTTGTCACAGTGGTTAAAAATATTGGCAAAAGCAAGAGTAAGCAATATCAAGCACTAAGATGGTACTCTATAACATAATAAAATTGATATTGGAGGAAAAAAATAAGAAAAACTTTTATTACTTGTTTTTGTACAACTCATTTACTCTTTATAAAGCAATAACATTTAGTCTAAACGGGTTTAGGATCTGAACATGTTTGGAAATGTAGTTATTGATACTTTTTAAAGTATTTTTTTATTTTTTAAAAATTATTTTTGAAATCAGCACATCAAAATAATCTAAAAATACCAAAAAAATATTAATTTGAAGCAAATAAAAAAATAATAAAAAATTAATTCTTTTTAAAAACACTTTTAAAATATAAAAATAAACATAATATAATTACAATCTCATTTATTTGTCGAGATGTTATCCACAAATCAAGCTTAGATTGATGTTGACTTTAATTTCTAACATATCTTTACTACAATATCAAATACTAGCTCAGTTTTAGACCAAAGAGCTTGCTTGGCTACGGGGATTCTTGAATTGTTTATCTTTGATGGAATCAGAAACGTGAAACCATATGTCCAATACAGGTAAATTTTATTTGAGATATCAACTTCCAGTCCTCCTGCTATTGGCAGAATCGGGTCGGGTCTCCTCAATTAATTTCTTGACCAATTATTTATTTACATCAATTTCATATACAAATTTGTAAGGAAAACTGCAGCATCTCTGAACGGGGAAATATCTATCTGTCATTTTATAATTCATTTATTCAATTGACACAGCTAATCCTCGTGGGGTCGTGGGTCCTGACAATTTTATTCTACAGTTAATATGTTTTGAATAATTCTATAAAATAAAATAAAAAATATGTATAAATTAATATATACTACTTAATATAAATAATTACAAGATAGGTGATCCATATTACAACGCATGCTAGATTAAATTTTTCCTTACATAATAAAAAAATGCTCAAATGATGATAGCATTTTTAATTAAGTAAGAAAATTTAGGATTGGGTCATTGATTCGAATGGATTTAATAACTTGATTAATTTAATAATATGATTTAAAAAAAAACTAATGAAACATTAAAAAAAAACCCAAAAAAAAAAACATCAATGACTAATAAAAAATAAATGTTTACTAGTATTATGAAAATTCACCCTCTATATATATATATATATATTTAAAACATCTCAATAATTTTATTTGATAATAAAACAAAAAATAAAAGAGAGTGAGATAATCTCATAGGAAATAAAATTAAAGATATTCAAACTCAATTACCAGTAAAGCAAATATTGAAAAATGAATTGAAAAAAAATAATTTTTAAAAATGATAAAAAAAACTAACTCAAGTCTATATGCCAAATTTGCATCTCAGTCATGAGACATAAATAACCCTGTATAAAAGAAATTGAATAAAACAAAAAAGATCATTCTCAAGCAAACTAAATGATGAAAGATGAACATTAAAAAAAAAATCAATTTTCAAGGTCTAATTCGACTAACTTATGACTAGGAATATAAAATTGGAATAACCCCACCAAAAGAAAAGTAGAAAAAAATCATGAGCTCAAGGTTTAATAACCTAATGTTAAATAATGAAATTAAAAAATAAATAAAAAAAGTTAAGTTGGGTTAATATTTGAAATCTGTGACCAGGAATCATGAGACTAATAATACCATACAAAAGAAAAACACGAAAAAAATCACAAAACAAAACTCTTAATCATCTATTTTTTTTTTAAAAATAGTAATCAAAATAACAAAGACTAAATCTAGTATAAAAACAAAATGAAAAAATGATAAGAGACTAAATTAAAAAATAAAATAAAGTAATAAAGGATAAAAAAAATAGAAAAATTGAGAACCAAATTTGATACAAAAATCAAATGAAATATAATGTCGAGGGAAGAAATTGAAAAAATAAATTAGAAAATGATAAAAATAAATAAATAAAATAGAAATAAAAATAATGAGTATTAAATTAAATAAAAAATTAAATGAAATAAATGGTGAGGAATGAAATTGAAAAAAAAACAAATTAAAAAATATTAAAAATAAAATAAATAGCAATCAAAATAATAAAAACCAAAATTAATATCGATATAACCTGAGATGATAAAAAAATTTATTTATTTTTGAAAATAATAGATAAAAAAGATGAAATAACAAAAAAAAATAAGGATTAAATTGAAAATAAAAATAAAATAAAATAAAATAAAATAAAAAGAAATAAAATAAAATAAACAACTTAAAAATATTAAACACAAAATAAATAATAAAAAATATTATTTTAATGTATTTTCAAATAAAAAACTCTTTAAAAAATAACCACAACCACAATTTCTAACACACCCATCATCATAAAAGACAGTGTTTAACTGTTGAGAAATGCTGCACGCCTTATCTAAAAAGCATAGTCGCCTCTCACCGGTTCATATATCATTAGAGAATGTTTGAGAGTGTGATTGCTGTTACTTTTTAAAAATTTTTTTCACTAAAAAAATATTAAAATAATATTATTTTTTTAAAAAAATTATTTTTAATATCAATATATCAAAATTATTAGAAAATATAAAAAGAAATATTAATTTAAAATAAATAAAAATTAAAAAATTTAATTTTTTTTAAAAATATTTTTAAAATAAAAAAAATTTTAAAGCATGATTGCACAAACTCAATCACATGGTTGTTGCTGCTTCGGGAGATTATTATATTCCTGTCTTGCCCTTGACTTCTTCAGGTCTTCCTTCCTTCCTTCCTCCTTCTGCAGTTGTTCTTCTCCCTCCTTCTCTTCTGTTCACCTGTAATAATCAAATCCATTTAATTTAAAAATATTCGTAATCAATTTAATTTCTTTTCTCGCTTCCAAGTTCTGTTTTGCTGTATAATTTCCCCTATTTCACAAACAGAGATGGATACAAATTTAAACGACAAGGAGTCCATGATTGCTCGAATCCAACAATTGGAACATGGTAATATCTTTCTTCTCTCTTACATTTTTTTCCTCTCTGTCCAAAAGGATGCTCTTTTCTTGTTTAAAACTGCAGTGATGTTGTTCTCTTACACTATACTGCTTTCTCTTTAGAATTCCCTGTTCAATTATTTAAACCCTAATTCAAGAATTCTTATTTGTTCTTAGACATGGAGACCACACTGAATCTAAAATACAGCACTTTATTAGATAGTTAAAGAAACCCAATTCTGCAGATAGCCTCCTTTTCCATTGTGATTGAATGACTTTCCATGATATGATTGAATTATATTTGTTTTGTAGAGCGTGGTGAATTGCATAAAGATATAGAACAATTGTGTATGCAGCAAGCTGGACCTGGCTATCTTGCTGCCGCTACTCGAATGCATTTTCAAAGGTATAGTTATTTATGTATTTTTTTTTTTCTGTTTATAGGATCAGGGTTTTATCATTTTATGATTCTGCGAGGTTGCTACTAGTGAAAAGGGACGTAAGGACTGTACTATTAATTATTGCTCTATTAGGACAGCTGGATTGGAGCAGGAGATTGAGAATTTGAAAAAGCAGTTGGCTGCTTGCTCAAGAGATAATCTTAATCTTCAAGAGGAGCTTTCTGAGGCTTACCGGATCAAAGTGAGATAAATTTTGTATTCATTTTCCGTTATGCCACTTTTATTGAGGCCTTCTATCATAGGCTTATGCGTTTACTATGTTGTCATCAGACCCAATTGGCCAAACTACACCAAGCAGAGGCAGCAAAGGTTGGTCTATCACACTCTCTGTGCCGGTTTATCTGGGCATGCCCTCTTATGTGGTGTCAATCATTCTTTTCTTGAGATTATTTTCATCAAACATCTACCAGAGGGAATTAATGAATCAAACACTACCAAATGGCAACATTGACCAAATAGGAGAGAATAGACAATACTTCAGCATCATTAAAAGCAACATTTGATCAAATGAAAGACTCATAAGCTTTGCATTCAAGATTCTTTTGTCTTTCAATTGTCATTTCTTGTGTTAGCTTTATGGAGGATCTATCATGATTGATTACCATATTTTCTTTTGGAGGAGATACTAACTTGATGACAACAAAGTTATGACATAGGTTTCACCTACAAGCAATTTGTGCTGGTGACAGGATTAGCTGTTTTTGCAAGCAATGATGTTTGTGGAATGCTTCTATTCCCTTTATTGCTTTTCCAAAATATTTCATGTGTTTAGATTGCAGTGGATGGAATTTTGCTTTCATCATTAGTCCTGACTTGTTTCATTTCCTTTTTTCCAGAACATGGAGGCAGAGAAACAGGTTAAGTTTTTCCAAGGCTGTGTAGCTGCTGCTTTTGCTGAGCGTGATAATTCGATAATGGAGGTTATGAAAAATCTTTTTGACATTCGTTGATTATATGTTTGTCTTTGGTTTCTTACCCATAACCTTTCATAAGTGTATTCTGGAGTGTATATTCTTAAGGTTTTGAGTCTCCATAATGGTTGATGGCAGGCTGAAAAGGCAAAGGAGAAGGAGGAGTCAATGTCCCAGAAATTTAATGAAATTCAGCAGAGGTACTTGTTATGTTTATGCTCTATTTTTCTTGTGTTAAGAGGCGCAAAATTAAAAGGTTATTCTCTACTGACTGCGTATTATGTTGTATTATGTAATCTGGAGATTATGGTGCATATCTTCTTAGTGTTTGAGTGTTACACTTCCTACGGATCCGAACATTGTCATGTTCCACTTTCTCATCAAAAGTTAAATGTAAGAACGCTATAAATAGTTTATGGTGATGTCTTGTTCCTTCCAAAGTCTTCCCTAATTGTTGAAAAAGATTGTGGCATTGCGTGGTCATGATTTCATGACTTTTCTTTTGTGAAACTTTTTGACAGATAGTGTATCTTTTATCATGTGTGACCTTTTCTTTTTTTCAAAGGGATTTTATGGTTTGTAGTTATGTGATGCATCGTTAGGATGCTGGTGGTTGAATGAATACCTTTTCATGATTAAAGAATTTTTTGTGCAGGTTAGAAGTGCTTAATTCAGATTTTCTTGAACAGAAGAGACTAAATGATACACTGCAGAGTGATTTATCAAAGCAAGATGAGCAGATTGAGACTTTCAAGAAGGTAATTGTTTCATGTTCTTGGGTAATAGCAAGAGTGTACTTGAAACCTTTACACTTCTGGCATATAGATTACCGGAAATAGTGCCAAGAACTACTTGAAACATGGAAATTGTTTGTGCGGTGAACTTCAGATTTCGTTGTACTTGTGAAGTTTAGGATGCATCTTCCAGTCCCTATTGACCTTTCATTTACAGGTTGTCAACAAGTTTTACGAGATCAGGCAGCATTCTCTTGAGGGATTTGAGGATACTAGTTGGGACAATAAATGTGCATGTCTGTTACATGACTCAGAAGAGTTGTGGAGTTATAATGATTCCTCGACTTCTAAATACATTGTAAGTTCTCAAGACCTCATTTTTTGCTTGTTCCTTGAGTATCCATCATACACATTAGTGTTATTACATGATGTACCTATGTTTAGGATTGCTGTCCCACTATTTTAGAAGCCACAAATACTTGTTATTCAAAGCATGTTACCAGATCCATAAGCAAGTATGCTAGGTGAAAGAAATTGACAGTGTCTAATTAATTTCCTAGATCCACACAGAGCAGAAATTAAATCAGCTTTTACAAGAATTTGAATAGTCACTAGAGTTACTTCATAGTTTCTGCATGCAACTTGAATAACTTCTCATTAGACAGAGTGCGTTAGAAGAAGAGGTGGAGACACTGAGGAACTCTCTGGATAAGCTTCAAAGCAAAATACGAGTGGTATGAAATTATCTGGTTAATGTCTGTTTTATTTAATTGTATTATTATGTTGTGTGTTTGCTTAATACGGATTTTGTTGTGGCTTATAGGGTTTGGAAATTGAAAATCACTTAAAGAAGAAAGTTCTTGAACTTGAAAACAAGCAAGTGGGTAGACTAATGTCTTGATGTTTGAGCTTCTAAATTTGATCATCGAATCCCTTTGCTAATAACTGAACTTGTTGACGTTTTCTGCAGGTTCTTTGGGACAAAATGGTTATGGAGGGGATAACAGAATTACACCATTACCATTCTCACCATAGAGTTCAGATCACGAGTTTACTTAGCAAGGAAAGATCTCATATCAAATCAATTATTGATATGGTAGAAGAAAAGATCAAGCAATTTGATGTGAGCAGCGAACAGGATTTGGTGCCTTGTAGAGTTGTAAGACTGCAAGAAAATGAATTTCGAGATGTGCATATGAGTACTGATGCTGATCCGGACTTGGCACCCAAGGTAGGCTAGCTACTATCATTGTACTTCATCTTCTCTCTCGTTATCTGCATTGCATATAGAAATAGTTTGCTTCACCATCACAAGTAAATTCTTAAGGCTCATGAAGAATCACTTCCTGTGTACTTGCCATAGTAAATGGTTCCTTTATGGTGCCTCAGCCCTCCTGCCAGGGCCCCCAATAAGCCACTAGCTAGGTAGTGGTGGGATAATAAGCTGGGAGGAAGAGTCATCAAATGCTTCCTGACCAAGATAAATAGTTCTTGATAAACATATTAGTCTGCTAACTTTTTTAAAAAATAGTTATAGGCATAATCCTGCTCATGGAATGCTGCAATTGCAGTATTTTGGTGCAACAAAATTCCAATTCCACTCCATTAGAAGCTCTCTTATAAGTATAAAACAGTGGCACAGGGAGAAGTTAGCAAATAGAAACTGAGAAGCACTCTGCTAAAGCTGACCTTGTCTCCAATGATCTTTTGCAATTTGATGCGAGACCCAACTCCAAAATTTGCAATTAATAATCTTAGAAGAAAAATGGGTCAATAGAGTGATTAAACGTCCTTGAGATCAGCTTTTATTATCTATTTTTCAGTCAGGCATCCACCTCTCAAGAATATTTTCATACCTCAGTCCTTTGATATCCAGTACTTTCTACCAACTTTTTGAACTGAGAGTTTTGTTCATATACAAGAGATTACTAGTGTTCTAATCTTTTTTTTGAACTACTGGATGGTTTTTTAGTATGCACTTAATACAATACAGGATTGCACTGAACCTCTTCTAGTTTTTTCACTTAACACAGAACAAAGATTCAGTAAAAGATTGCACTGAACCTCCATCAATCTGAGCATGAAGAGAAAATACATAGGTGTTTGTGTCAAAGATTCGATGCATGGTATTTCAATAGTTCAAGTTGATGATAGTATCCCTGTAGAATTGTTTGTCCTGGTCACCAAACCTCACTCAGCTAACCCTACCTATTATTACCAACAAGCCCTTCACTCTGCCTTCTGTTTTGGTTTGATTTGATAATTCATCTTGTCTCTGTACTTGTGATGAGATTTTAAAACATTAAGGACAATACTTCAACAGAATCAGAAGGTCAAAAATAATTTTTATCCTGCTGTTTCTCATATAAGCAATTTCTATTTCTTGTTTATTGATTTATACATTTTTACATTCATCACCTGCTGTAGAGAATTGACCAAGGCGCACTAGATACTGTGGCTCATAAAGAAGGCAACACATCTGAAGCCCTTGCACAGGCCATGCAAGAAAAGGTTCTGTGATATATTTCATGCCCTATGATTTACTTTCTATATCTCTGTTCTCTGTAAATATTTGGTCGGTTGGATGTTCCAGTTATGCAGCTGATTTGAAATAATTATTCTTCTTTCTGCTCAATTTTGTTTTCCTCGTCAGGTTGCAGCATTATTGCTTTTATCTCAGCAGGAAGAAAGACATTTACTGGAGAGAAATGTCAATGCAGCTCTTCAGAAAAAGATGGAGGAGCTTCAAAGAAACTTTCTACAAGTAATTCCTGTAGATTCTTTTTTACTTGCACGTCTTGAATGTTTGCCTCTTGTTTACTTGAATATTATACATAACTCGGCAAAAGTTTTGCAAATTTACATATGGACTTTGAGAATTATGCTTTACTATAGTAATTATCTTATCATATATGGAGGAGACATTATAAAAATGTTGGTAGGCAGGATGAAAGACCTTTCTCCTTGGTATGTGTCACATGGAGCTCTTTCCTCACTGAGTCTGGATATCTTCTAATATGAAGTTTTGATAAAGAATTTATCAAATTTAAAATTTCATATCCTTCCTGAACCTCATAATGAGTGCACAGATGTTGTGATGATTTAGGTCACCAATGAAAAGGTTAAAGCTCTTATGGAGTTGGCGCGGTTAAAGCTCGAATATCAACAACTAAAAAAGTATGATCTCTTCTTTTCCCTAAAGCATAGCATGCAATTATGCTTTGTTAAAATCATTGTTTCTCTATACTTCTCTTGTTTTCTGCTGGCAATTCTTTTATTGGAACTTGAATGCTGCCAATGACTTTGAAAAAGACCTTTCCCCAAAGCTATGGAGCTTTGATGCATTATCCTTTGTTATATTATTATTTTAGAGGTGTTTGCTAGTATTCACAAGGTTAATTTCTCAGAATAAACCAAAGCTAATCATAGTTCAGAAGTTCATGCAGCATGTATGCATTTGACATACAAGTCTAAATCAAATTAAAATACTTTATTAATTAAGATATACAGGTTATTTGTGAGCAATACTGATTATTGTGAATTTTGATATCCACTAGAGGTTATTCCAGATCGAAATCAAAGGTTTGCAGTTTTATTTTTCAGAGTATATTGAACTTTCCTTCAAATTGATGTTCACTCCTTAAATGCAATAGTGTTCTCCTGTCACTTCTCTAGTTATCTGTCTTGTTTTTGCTCTGATGTGGCTTTCTCTTGATATGTCATTAAAGTAACTGGTAACTCTTGTTAAAAAAAAGTATTAAAGCATGCATGAATTCCTTTTCCCTTGCAACATATGCACACTTTGATCTGATGACTAAAACTACCTGCATGAATGTAACTCGTGCAGAAAAGTTGGCAGTGAAATAAAAGGAGATTTTTCAGCTGACACTGGGGAGATAAGACTTTCTAATATAGAAGGAGATGGAAAGATAAGAAACCTGTTGAAGAGGACATATCTAAGACGTTGGATGGGCACAATGGATTTTCGTGGAAATGAAGCTCAAACCTGCCTGAGTAGTGAAGGGGATTTCTCTGGGAAAAGAGCAAATGACATGGATTTTGCCAGGTTAGTAAAAACTAATTGGATTCCATAACAGAAGACTAGATTGGTGAAGCCTGCATGTCAGATCATACCCTCTGATGCCCCCCCCCCCCCCCCCCCCCCATCTATCTATCTATCAGCAGAAAGAAAGGAAAGAAAAACTCTTCTTCTACAAAATAATTGTTAATGAAATGGATGTTTATGGTTGTATGTTCTCAGAATGAAGATTGAAAATGCCACTCTCAAGGAAAGCATGGAATGTATGGACCACCTAATTTCTTCAATTCACAGACTTCACCTTGCACTTCTAAAGGTAAATGTTTCTTCATCACATGTACAGCATGGATGTGCTTCTTTTTTGGCTCCGGAATGGATCATCTCTGTAGGATGCTACAGTAATATAAATACTGTTAGGAATGATGATAAAGTTGAAATTTTGCCTTTTCTTTTCTTTTCTTTTTTCCCTTCTCTTTAGGCCATGCAATATCATAATAATATTAATATGATGCTGATTTCGTTACCTGCTCCATAAAGGTTCTTGTCATGATGTTTGGTTAGATAATCTGTACATAGTTTGAAGCTAATAGGTTTTCTGTTGCTGATGCTGCATAATCTATAGGTCAAAGAGTCAGATACTCGTGAAGGTACTAGTACTGGCTTGCTAGAAGCTCTTAATGATATCATTTCTGAGGCTAGACTTGTGAAGACTGCCCTTGGAAGCTCCTTACCTATTAGTTGGTCTGCTGAGGCAGATGATGCATCAATTGGTGAAGGTGTCTGCGATGAGCTAAGTGATATTTATGGGAACCCCATTAGAGAGAAGATAGATTCTGTTTCTGCTGCAGGTTTTGAGATGGTGGAGCTTCTGATACTTGCAGCTCAGATACTAAAGGACAATAAAACCATAAAGGGTAGCTGAGACTGGAGTTTGTTTAATTCTGGTCTGTGTGGGCTTTGTTCTGTGATGAAAAGCATAAGGTAATTAATAGGGGTTTAGGGCATACTAAAGGGGCTTTTTGGCAAAGAGAAGATAGATGGCGAACTTTTGGAACAAATTAATCCGTGCAGAATGAAAGCCAATGCTTATATTGCCATTGTAGAGCCTTTTATTGTATTTATGGTGTTTTGAAAGGAAAGGAGGAGGGAATAGAGTTCAATTCCTTTGTATATACATGGTTAGACATAGGCCAGTTGCATAAAGTGCAGTAATATCAACTGGGTTATTCGATTATTTCAATGACGAAGTTTCTGAGCTTTTGTGTATGTTTCCTTTCAGTACTGCCTGTTGTATTTTAATTGTCGAAGTTTATGTCGAGCGATTGAGGGATGACGCATTTTCTGTTGGCTTTAAACTCACTGGGAAAATTTGTGGTCTGTACATGCCACCTGGCTTATGCCATGAAGAAGTTATGAAGCTTTTTTATGCCTCATTACGTGTAGAATTCCTTGTTTATCTTGAATTTTCTGCTTTAAAATGCTTATCGTAGGGTGGGACGGCATCTTTCTTTTTCTGAACAACGCAGTTTCTTTCTTGGTCGATGCAACTTTTTTCCTGCTGAATTGTTCACAACTAAATAGAACACGGTGATAATCATTCAGGATACTGAAATCTTTACGTATTTTGAGGAAACAGAGGATACAAACTGTGCCACGTCGTATCTCAAGTTACTCAATCTTGGCAGAAATTTAAACTGACACATCACACTCAGAGTTCCCACAAAATTACAGCCATGAGACACTAACACATCCAATCTTGCAAGCGAAAACCAATCCTTGACATATAGAAGAGAAGAAAATCCATGAAGAGCCTGCGATGCCATTTATGGTAGGAAGGACTAAAAAGGGCTAGAGAAGGGGACAAGTAGTCTTTAGTTGATTATGATTCAGCGGCAATTTCCACAGCGGTGATATTCACAGTGACTGGATTTTTCTCGCGTTCATTCTCAAGCTGGCTGTAGTTCCCTTTCTCCTTGAAAAGTTGGATATGGTGATGCTTGCAGTAGAGTTTTCCCTCATGTGCAATGTAGTTGGATGGGCTAATAGTACAACCTCCATGGGTACACTTAAAACAGCTCCGATGGTATGGAGTCCCATTTACTGTAACCTGGAAGAAGATCAAAGACCACTCTTCAGAAAATGTTGGTCATCTTTGAAGAGGATGATCCTCTGATTCTATGAATAAAGTCTTCATTTCTTACCTTCTCGATAGGATAGACAGTCTTGGTGCACCCAACACATTTTTCTCTGGTGCCAGCAAACAAATTCGAGACTTTGATTGCGTTCTGTGAGATATATTAAGTTCAGTTTAATTATTTAGTGGATAGAAATTGAATAAAATAAATAGCAGGAAACAACATAGTATCATTTCCCAATCAATTACTTAAGAGATCACCTCATTATCAACAGGTTTTTCTGGTTTCACAATTTTTGGTGTTCCTGGCAGAAATTAATTATAGAAAGTGAGAGGGCAAATTGAATTTAAGTTAAAAGAATTATACTGGCTAGTGATAATAATAGTAAGATTTGAAGTGTGTAAATTTTGATAATGGCTTAATTGTGCTTTTACCTTCGAAACTCTTGTCTAGACTGCCAGTTCTCTTGAAGAGTTGGTCATAGTGAGGTCTGCAGTACAGAACCCCTTCAAAAGAACTGTAGTTGCTTAGCTGCTAGCACAAAACAGTATGCCGATGAGTGCTCATCAAGAAATGCAATGAGTAGTTAATTGGCTTTGAGGACAGCAATTTGACATTCCTTTCCATCAACAGAAAACGGAAAGCAATTTCAAAAGAACCAAGAAAATGAAAGATGATTCTCAGAAATCCCGGCTCTTAGATTAGCCTGAAAATATGTTTTATGCTGCTGGCTGTATGTATATATAAAAAAAGTTTTAATGTGCCTTGAAAATTTGGAACTAGATTAATATAAAGAAGAATATTGTGTGATCTGATCAGAAAGAAAATTGATGGAAAGGGTTTTAGCAAAAACAAAATATATAAAAAAGGCAATTCTGAGAAGAAAAAGGTTTTCCTGAGACGTTACAGTTCAAAGAAGATGGATAAAACATGAACAAGGATATTACAGTACCGATATGCTGTTACCTTAAGGGTACCCCTGCAATGGTGGCATCTAAAGCAGGCCTTGTGATAAATCCTGTTATCAGCCGTTAACTTATCAACAAGATACACTGTCTTGTCACAAGCCATACATTTTTGCTGGGTTCCTGCAAAGGCTGCCATGTTCTTTTTCTCCCTCAAAGATGAATAGCAAGATGAAGAGCAAGAAACCTTAACACTTGTGCACCGATTGTGATATTTCTCGTTTGTGTTGTGTCTTTAGCCTTTGCCCTACTGTCCTGTCTCTCTTCAAGCTGTATCTTGGCTATATTATAGCGAAGATAGGGGAGCTTAAAGGAGGAGATAAAAGGCAATGGGTTGCAGATAATCGCGGGTGACATGAAAGCAAATCTGTACATGATTGACAGGAATGCCCTGGCGCCACCTAGCTATCATTTTGTCAGATTTCTAAGTAATTCATATCAGATAGGATAATCCTTCTGTTGTAATCATTCTACTTTCTTTCTCTATTTCTGGGAGGTACAATTATAAGACACATGCCATTAAAAGGAAGTTGACAATTCAAGCTTTTGGCTCCCAAATTTATCTTTTTTCCTGCTTCTTAGAAATGTTCTCGCTTTAGCTAATATTCGAGGAAATAAAACAGAGAAGTTATTATTGATATAAAGTTGATTTTCTAGGTAGATCACAGCGGAACATGGTGAGTAAATCCTTTTTCACAAAGGCGGTGAGTCTTGAATTATATTGAGTGCTAGAATATCATCATGAAGTTCCTGGCTGGATGCCTTGCTAGACGTTTCTTTTTCGTTGTCATGTTTTGTTCTTGATCACTTTTTCCATGAGTTATAATCGGCCAGTGCAAGTGATTCATCAGATGGATAATCTTTTTTTAAATTAGGTAATTGGCATCAATCAAAGCCTTTCAATGATGCTCCATGTAACTAGTGAGCTCTTTCGTTAATGCAAATTTGTCTTCCACCACCCTCAGCATTATAATTGGAAATTGTGGTTCATCATATCATATCAGATTGTAAGTCTGTCATCATTGTATCTCAAATTTGCTGGCTAAAGCTAAAAATCATGTCGATTTCATATTTTCACCTCGAATTTATTCGTGACAAAACGACGAGGGGCATTTTGCCTAGAAATACCTTTTTCTATTATATCAGGTGAAGTCGCAAACCTCACGATCAAGGATGTAAGATTAGGATGATCTTGTATAAAGAAAAACAGGAGAAAAAAAAAATCGAGTGATAAAATTAAAATTTAAAATAAATAAATTAAAAAAAACAAAAAAAAATGAATTTGCATTAACCTTTAAAACCGGTTATTCTAGTCATGAACCTAAGACTAATCTCATAGAAAATAAATAGTAAAAAATAACAAAAACAAACTAAATAAAAATAAATAAATAATAAGAAAACACCAGTTTAAAAAGGGAGGAAAAACTAAGCAAATATGAACAAACCTTCTAAACCTGATCTAATCTCTAAAACTCGTAACTCATGAAATCATGAGTCCAAATTCAATCAAGAAGTTTAATTCCTAACTAATTTAATTTTGAAGAAAAATCAAGAAAAAAATATTAATAAAAAAACTCAAAAGCAAAAAGGATAGGAAAAAAATAAGGATAAAATTTGATAGAAAAAAACACAAGGATGATGAAATTGTTAAAAAAAAACAATTTAAAAAATAATCTCAAACAAAACAAATAGCAATTAAAAGAATAAGGATCAGATTTGAAAGATTAAAAAATCATAAGGGGTGAAGTTGAAAAATATTTGTAATTTGTTAAATTATTTATAAATTAAAAAAATGATAGGGAGTGAAATTAAAAAAAATATTTGTAATTTATAGATAATTCAAAAATAAAAACAATAATAATCATAGGGACATGGACAAAATGTGAAGGAAAAATAAATTACAGAAGCTAGTCTGAATTTTTGTTAGCGGTTGTTGATGCCAAACTCAAGAAGCTTTTGGGGCACGCGCCACCCTTCTGGTTAGGGGCGTTGTTACCTTTCAAACCCAGCCCTGAAAGGTTGTGTTTGATGGTTAAGCGACTTCATACACGTCGTTTGAACGACATGGGTGTCTTCCACACACTGACACATATTACGCACGCGCCAACAATTTTTTATAATAATATTTAATATATATAAATTACAAAAATGTTCTTGAATAACCTTCAAATCTACAATAAAATCAATGAAAAATAAAAAATAAAAGCTAATGTGAGAGAGTTATGTTGATTTTTTCTTTAAGAACATCTTGAAGAAAAAAAAAGACCATAACACCCGCATTATATTTTTTTATTCAGGATTAAATTAGTAATTTACTATACAATAAAAGATAAAATGTTCTATCTAACTCTATATAATTTATAAAAGACAATTATATCATAATAAAAAAATCATCCGGCTCCAAATACCTAGCTCAAAGGTTACATAGTTGAAGAGTAATTTCATCATTACACACTTATAATAAATAATGTTTTGTTCCTTATGGTACACTATTATAATGATACATTAACTTCACTTCCCTTTATAGGATTTTTTAAATTATTAGATCATTACATGAGTTACGTCGCAAATCAAATTAAATTTTTTATTAACATAAAAAAATATATAGATATTATTAATATGTTTTTTAGTAATAAAGAAATAAAATTATATGGTTATTGATTTTATATGACATAATTAACTTGATAGGTTAAAAACAACTTGAACAACCAATAAAAATATAGTTTGAGTTAAAAAATTATGAAATTTAATTCTCAATATTTAATGATGGTTATTTTAAAATAAAATAACCAAATAATAGACTTCACAGGAATAATCACTTAGTTCTCATGTGTTTGAAAATATAGTGTCAAGATTGACAATGGAGTCAACATTTGACATCACACCAATTAATAATTATTTTCCTAATAAATATTTGTTCTTTATTATTACAATGTCTTGGTTTGCTAATATTATCAATTTTCTTGCTACATCAAATTTGACAGCTCATTAGAGTATCCAAGATAAAAGAAAGTTTTTAAGCCAAATGAATAACTTTTATTGGGATGATCCTTACTTACTCAAGTATTGTCCTGATCAAATATTTCAAGGATGCATTCCCGACAATGAAGTAAGTGGTGTCATTAAATCTTGTCATTCTGAGGCATGTGGGGGTCATTTTTTATTAAAAAAAAACCGACTGCAAAAATCTTACAATGTGGATTTTATTGGTCCACCATGTTGTAGGATCATGATAATTTTATAGAACATAAATCAAAATAAATTATAAAATTTAATCCTTAATTAATTTAATATTAAATGATAAAATTAAAAAAAATTAACTAAAACAACAAAAAAAACTTTAGTCAACTTTCCTAACCCAGAATCAAATAAAATGTAACGGTGGTTGCTTATTACAGTTGAAATTCTTGGACAAAACTGGCCTCCTCATCAAAGCACAATGAAACACCGCAACCCATCTCTCTAATTTTTTTTTTGTTGCATCGTCTTCTCTAACCTTGAATAAGCCACTACTTGCCCTGCAGATTTGATGTAGATTTGAATTGATATTGGTCAATGAGGACGCCAACTTGTATTTCAGTTTCCTATGCTTTCAGTAAAAAGTCGTGGCTGATGCCATTCTTTTGTATCAACTATATATATGTTTGGAAGACCTACAGTAATTAAATTCGCAGTCCTTAGTTCTCAAGATTAATCTCAAGATTTTTGGTGTCGACAACCAATAAATTAGACATAACAAATCAATCATGTGCATTTATTACTATACAATGTGATTGACAGTGTCATGGGAGTTTGGAAACAAAGATGAACAATTCCACAGATTAATTGAATTAGTCGGGTGAATTTTGTACATAAGGAAAAAGTCAAGTGCAGATAAATTATGATTACATGATTAATATTCACAAACTGGGCATTTGGTCTAGTGGTATGATTCTCGCTTTGGGTGCGAGAGGTCCCGAGTTCGATTCTCGGAATGCCCCACTTTCACAACATTTGAGTATCACCTTTTCTGAACAGGTTTTACCGACAAGTTTCTATGAAAATATATTATTTTTTGAAAAAAGAAAAGCAGATTGGCAGTAGATGTTGAAAACAAGGAGGACATGATAGAAAGATTCCCGCATCAAGATATATGAGAAATCAAGTCCTCAAAGAGTGGAAAATATTAACAACTTGCACTCAAGCAACCAATGTGAGTTTAAAATATTCATGGTGACCAGAAGCTACCAAACCACCAGAGACAGTGCCATACATCAAAAACTTCAAAACATTTGCAAGTATTTTTTGAGTCCCTGCATGAGTTCAATGCTTACAGTGCTTTGGAATGTTTTTGACAGCTAACCTAGAATGAAAACACTTGCAAGTGCTCTTCGCGCATGTATATGCATATGGTGCTGGAATATTCAGGGATGGCCAAGCTGGGATCATATCTGTGTGTAGCTTCTGTCATCTCGTAAAAGAAGAGCTGTTTACTAGTGGCATTAATACAAACAACCACTGACCAAGACAACTACGTACGTACGTACATTAGATATGCACCCAGATGGTTCTCTTCGTTATCGTTCAAGCTCAAATTCTATATATGACACCCCAATCTAGGTGACGATGGCAACCACCGGTACTACCATTAAAACATAAACACACACAGCCCAACGTGCACAGAATATACTATATGCAATAATGCAAGTACACTCACTTTTTATTGCTGCAAACAAATAATTCTGCCTTCTGCTTGGACATGCCATTTCCTGATTTTTTTTTCACACCTAACTAGCTAGTGATCCCATCCCCATCCATATCTAAAGCAATAAGGCATGAAGGCTTCGCATTCCTTGCTAGTATTAACTAAAAATCGTAAACTTAAATTATACTACTATAGTCAAGTAGTATAACGTCTAAAATACGTTGAAGTTTAATTATAATCTGAATAGAAGCATGAGCATCGTACGGGCATTTGGTCTAGTGGTATGATTCTCGCTTTGGGTGCGAGAGGTCCCGAGTTCGATTCTCGGAATGCCCCAGTTTTAAACTGCTTTTTGGTTTTCAGGGCTCAGTAACAGCACGCTTATCATTTTTTACGCAGTTTGGCGTTGGTCCCGTGATCTTTCCCGAAGTCAACCGCACAACAATAGGAAAGTTCCAAGACCGTACATAATATATATTTTTTTTTGGAAAAGATGGTGGAAATGGAATAGGTAAGCAAATAAGCATTTGGTCAAGAAATCAAGATAAAAAGTCTAGAAACACACCTTTGGACACGGCACTCAATGCAAGACCATTAGCCTCTGAACCTGCCAGAATGGACAAAAACACATTTCAAGCGGAAGTTCAATTCCTCAACAAAAATGATTGTGCTTTTTCCCTTATAATTCTGGCAGCAAGACTTACACCAGGACAAACTGAGATCTAAAACTTCAAGCTAGCAAATGCATTAGTAGCAGAAATTTCGCATGATGAGCATCACCAACTGGGCATTTGGTCTGGCCGTATGATTCTCCCTTTGGATGCGAGAGGTCCCAAGTTATTATTTCTAACCATATGACAATTTTTTTTATCCATCCTAAAATGTAGCAAGACAACAACATGAAAACAATGATATAATATTTTGATCTGCAGATATATTAGTTTCCTGACAAGATACTTTTAAAAATAGATTAGCTGTGGATGTTAATGACAAGGTGGTCAAGCCAGAAATATCCCTGCATCAAACATGACAAGTATTCAGTATAATTACCACATGTAGATCTGAGTTCCAGTTCATCTAAACGGTGGAAATTACCTTTAAAAAGCCTTTACACCCAAACCGACCAGGAAAGCGACAGTAAAGATTAAAAAAATGCATTGAATAAAAGACCAAGAGACCAGAGACATTTGAACCACTACCCATATTTCACTTTGAAGTAAGAAAGTAAATAATTAGAAAACCACCCAGAGAGAACATCAGCAAATGGGCATTTGGTCTAGTGGTATGATTCTCGCTTAGGGTGCGAGAGGTCCCGAGTTCAATTCTCGGAATGCCCCATGCTTTTTGCAAATTTTGCTAATTAATTCTTTAGTTCCCATGATACATTCCAGTTTGAAATATTTTAGCCAAGGAAACTAACCTAAAATCAATTCTCATGGTAACTATCGAAGGACAGGAAAAAACTGTAATGGCACAATCTCACCTCATTTATCAGGGAAAAGAAGCCCATTTGGCAGGGTTAAGTAAACACTAAACCCAACCAATTGGCAGCACTAACACACACAATCAAATGTATAGACATTGTAGTGATGCATAGCCATTTCATCCCTACCCCATATTTAAAACATGTTGCATTGCATCAACAGCAAGCCATCTAATGAGAAACTTCATTCACACAGATTCAACTTCATTCAAGAAAGAAAAAAAAGACTCATGACACTTAGCATCCCTCTAAAAGAATTTTAGTTGCTTAGCATGATTTTTCCTTGGTCTAATTGATTAACAGATTAATTATAAATTAAAGAAAAGGAAATCAGGAAATGGGCATTTGGTCTAGTGGTATGATTCTCGCTTTGGGTGCGAGAGGTCCCGAGTTCGATTCTCGGAATGCCCCAGTTTCATTCTGTTTTTTGGTTTTAAGAACTCATGTGAAACCTGATTTGTTATTGCCAGCATATTATTTTTCAGGGGTAGGTTTCCAATATTAATTTAAATAATTTGACTCCATGATCTTTCTCAAAGTCAACTGCACTGCAATGTGAAAATTTCAAAACTCTCTCCAAGGAATTGACTTTGTACATATAAGCATTCGATCATTAGACCAAGTAGTAAAATCAAGAAATATACCTGTGGCCTCGTCAATCAATGCAGAACCACCAGTCTCAACCCTTCAAGATGGTACGAAAATGCATATCAACAAACAACCCAGCAAGGTTTAGAAGGTAGAGTTATGCCTGCATCATGCGTGATGAGCTAAAGATCAATATTTAATGATTAATGTAAATCTTAGGTTCCCAGGAAGTTAAAAGTCCATATAGTTTTTGGTTCCCGTGCAGGTTCAGATATTTTAGCAAAGAACCTAGAGTCAACTCTAATAGTAGAACATTATATTTTAAAGAAAATCTAGATGCATATTTTTTTCTGGTAAGATTCATTACCAATAAAATGATCAATAAATAAGTGGACTCTGCTGAAATCAAGGTATGCAAGCTAGGTTCACACCTGTCACTAGCTTCAGACATTGGAGAGAAGTCATTTACCTGAACCTGCCAAATGGTGTAAGCATCAATTTGTTGCAAAGCGTTCAGTAACTCAATTGACATGACAAAATAAGAGAACATAAACATACCCAAAGCTAAAATTAATGCAAGAGGACATGCTAGACCACGGGAAAGAATTTGAAAGTCAGCTTGTACATCTACACATCAAAAGGTTCAGTCTGTTGGGCAAGAAATCTCAGTGATTGGCTTTCTGCCAAATTTACTGTCAGCTCAGTCTTGCCAAATAACTAAAACGTTAGGATATATAGTTTAATGTCAACGATCTATATGCTTTCCATCAACACATTGTATTACATGAGTTTTTATGTTTTGGCAACATTCTACTCAATGCAGTAGACCCTGTTAATGTGCAGAAGGAAAAGAAAATCATATGAGGAACCTTCATTGATATAAATCATAGTTTAAGAATCAAGAAAGTATCCGATTCAGTTAGTAAACAAGAAAATATGTGGTTAGATAATACAAAGTGAATCGAGTAAATTCTCAGGTTGGGTGCAAAGCAACCAATCCCAGCATAAAACGGTCCATTTTCCTGTTTCGGGAATTAAAGGGCCATATAGGTTTTGCTTTCCTGGATCATAGATGGCATTTGGTCTAGTGGTATGATTCTTGCTTTGGGTGCAAGAGGTCCAGAGTTTAATTTTCGGAATGCCCCATTGGAATCATTCTATTCATGACAGGATGAAACCAGAATTTTTTGGTTACCTCAAAATGTACAGAATAATTAAAGAAACACAGAGAATTAAATCCCAACTCAGCCCACAAAGAATAAATAGATAGAGTTGACTGCTGAGATGGGCATGCAAGAAGAAACCAGAGACATTATTTTACAGCACACTATTCAAGTTCAGGTGCAAAAATCATTTTAGAAGAGAAGCTCCACTGCAGATTTGATTGGTTAATGATTCCAGAAAAATAACAACATTGACAAGTGTCTGATTTACTACAGCACCAAAATATGACATGGAATGGACTGCACGGGTGACAAAAATGAACTGGACACTGTCTTGAAACAACACGATAAAATTTAGGCTTCGTAAAAGAACATAACCTGTAGCCTGATTAGGTCCAAAAGGCCCTCTATTTTGCCCAACCCGTCTGCAAAAACACAGACAGTAATGAAGTTGATGGAACTACACAGAGCATGCCAACGAACTTTTAGTTTTGCTGACCCTGATTTGATGTTCTATTAAAAAGTAATGGTCGAGTATAAATGGCAAGACAACCATCAGTCACAAAGTCAGATAAACTACGACATCCAACATGAAACATAAAACAACAAATTCACTACAGCCACAACATGAGGGAAAAAATACATGGGAAAAAAAGAACACAAAAGAATATGCAGCCAGGCATCTAATCCAACATTATAACTGACACCAAACAAAAAAAAAAGGTTTTTCAATTAAAAATTACACAAAAACAAAACCCAGAAAAAAGAGTCGTGCAACTTAACATGGAAAAGACTGCAACCCAGAAGCTTCAAAGCGTTGCCCAGTATTATCTTTATAAACAAAACAATCTTTGACGACAGTAAACCTACATAGCTAACAAAAGTAACCAAAACCCACAAATTATCACTACAAGGTTTCGCTTGTCATACCTTTAATTTGCCTACTCAATCATACTCTACAATTATTAAGCCAGGGGAGAGAGTGTGAGGGTAAAGAGTTTGTAATTACTATACAGGCATAGCTTGAATACGTTCCATGGGAGATGTCAGCGTTGGTTCAACGTATCAAGAGAGAGGGAGAGGAGATCAGATGATACAATAGGAGAGAGAAAGGAGGAAGAAAAAAAAACGTATCCGACGATGCACTGAGAATCTGTTCTCGTCAGGTATTCAGACAGAACTCAATAAGATAATTTTAATTATATTTTAGAAGATTATCAAACAAAATTGTAAGATAGGATTATAATCGTCTCATCTTTTTAATAATATCAAGTATGTCGAGAACAAATTCCTAACATATCTTCAATGACTCATTTATTTATCATTTCTCTCTTACGTCGTATCATTTTATTTTTTCTTATATATATATATATATATATATATATATATATATATATATATTGAACCTCATCATTATTAAATCTTTATAAAATTTTAAATTAATTTTTGTTCGAATTAATTAATTTAAATAAAAAATGTATTTTGAGACAATTAAAATAGTTGTTCGTGGTTGTGTTTAAACTTCCCTAATACTTTTCTAGCCAATGTCATTTTACCAAAACTAACTAAAATACTAAAACACGTGGACTAAACATGGTCGAGTCAATATTGTTTATACATTCATAAAACACTGTGGATATATTGTGTATTTTTTAATAATTTATTTTGATCCTCAAAGTTTTATTTTGGATAATTTAATCCTAATTGCAGGCCAATTACTTTTTATCTCTTAGGTAATGGTGGAATTGAAATAAGAGGGACCAAAATGAAAAAGAACATCAAACATGGGTGGTGCGTCAAAAAGTTTTTTTAAAATACACCTTGGTTCTCAAACTTTAAAACAATGCAAATTATATAATTTAGATCCTTTTGGATTTCACAAAAATCAGTTTTTGTATAAAAGTTTATTTATAGTATTTTTTAGTTCCTAGTTAGAAAGACGAGAGAGAGAGAAAAAGGAGTCGCCAGATTCCGATGATGAGAGAGAAGGTCGTCGTTCAAGCCATTTCTGATCACTAAAACAGGTTTTTTTTGGTGTTCACTGATTTCATGATATGAAAGGAGCTTGATGGTGGTTATTTAAAACTTCAATGTTGCCTAAAAAAACAGATCTAGACCGAGAAAGAGAAATCTAACTTGATTTGATTTTGTATTTTTAGACTATTTTTTACATATTTTGAGTTGGTGGATTGATTTATGGGTATTTCAAAGGAATAGGTAAAGTTTTGCTTTTGGTTGAAATGATTTAAAAATTAGGTTTTTTGAACAAAAAAAAGCACTGCTTTAATTTTCTAGTCACCACTAAAACCAAGCTCAAGAGCTTGAGAGTTTGAAGGCTCGCCCATGCGCCTCAACTTTTCCTTGCAATGGCCCAGGCTCCTTGCACCATGAGCCCAAGATGTTTTTTTGGTCCTTTTTTGTTTTTTTAAGATTTAATATAAATTTTAAAAAATTATTAAACCTGGTTGAGTCTATGATTACGAGTTAAGCCACAATACACATATTATTCTTTTTCTAATATTACTTTTTTAATTAATATCTTTTTTAATGTCTTTTTCCTTAAATAATCTTTAAAATTATGTTTGAATTAATATCTCTCCTTAATTATTTGTTTTTCTTTTTATTTAACAATTTTTAGATAGAGATTTTTATAATGATGTTATGTGTATTTAGTTTTTAAAAAGATTATGCTAATTCATCTATAATTTTTTTTAATCTCTTATATAGATTAATTTTATTTTTGAAAATAAAAAATATTTAATTTTAGATAATATTTTTAATATATGAAGTCTTGCATAATATTTATTTTTTTTTTATTTTATTCGATCAATTTAATTTGTGTATTTATTTTTATATTCGTTTAATTGAATAAAAAAATAATTTTAATAAATAAATTCAACAAACATATCTAGGTAGATATCTCATCTTACGAGATTAAATATTTTGATTTTTATCGGTTTTATTATTTTTTTTTAGTTATTGTTAATAACTTTTTCCACCATGTATTAACCCACATCATTTTTTATTTATTCGATTATGTATATGCATGAGTTTTTTTATTTATATAATTTTTTTATGTATAAAAACACGATAAAAAAATTAGTATATACAATATTTTTATATAAAAAAAATATTTAATCTACTTTCGAATAACTAGTTAGTATATACAATATTTTTCAAATAACTAGTTTTTCCATTTTAGAATGGTAAAAGACACCACTTTCGAATGCTACAGTTTTTATGGTACTAGGTTAACTTGTACTTATTAAGCAATAGTTAAATAAAAGGTAGGCCCAGTACCATGCTATATAATCAAGAGGGTTCCAGCTTTAAAGGAAAACATGGTAAAAATTATTTATTAAAATATTTTTTTATTTAGAAATATATTAAAATAATATTTTTATTATTTTTTAAAATCTATTTTTAATATTAATATATTAAAATAATTTAAAAACACTAAAATATTAATTTCAAATAAAAAAAAAAACAGGTTAAACTAGATAACATCAGCTCAAGGCAAGTACCAGCACCTCAAAGAAATACAAAACTGACGACATAAGCAAAATCCATTATTCCATTCAAAACTACTATGAGTAGCAAGTTCGCATTCGGAAATCACACCAATTGATTAATATTCACATATAAAAATCAAACCAGGATGCAACCAAAGAACATGCTGGCGAGTCAATAAAACTTGGATGTGAACTCAAATGATACATGCAATGACTCGGCCACAAGGAGAAAATAAAGACAATGGTCGGACATCGATAACCCACTTAGACATTGCGGACAATTTAAAAAAATAAAATAAAAATGAGCAACTCAAAATCATAACTGCGACAGTAAAAAGTACAGGAACTGATGCTCAAGTCTTCGATTTTGAATGTTTTACAAGCCAGTCAATAACTGTGTCGATGTTGGTTGAGTTCTTGCATGAGATCATGTAGCAGCATACTTCTCTGTCGGTGATGGACTTAAGCCCCCTGCACAGAATAACATTATTCTTACCATAAAATGCTCTGAAAACTGATAATACAAAAGCGTTTGACAAGCCTCCTAAATGGATCTTAAGATATTTAGTTGAAGCTTACATTTGTTCCATGAAATCTTCCTTGGACAAGGCTCCTGGTTTGTCAATCTTATTTCCCAGTACCAGCAAAGGGATACCACTCAGAGAGGGTTTACTTAAAAGATCATGAAGTTCACTTCTCGAGACAGATAAATTATCAAAATCAGCGGCGTCCACGACATATCTGCAAGAAAATCAGAGAAAACAAGTAATATAAATTACTAAGCTCATTTACCAGACAGTTGAATGCAGAAGACATCTTATCCATAAACAAATCTTCACCATGTGCAACAACATTCACTAATTTAACTAGTTTGCAGCCCCCACACAACTAAATGGTACATTGCAATCCACATGCTTAGCTTTGAAATACAGAGGTGCAGATGCAACAGAAAGAGTGGGATAAACATAAACCATGAAGTAAATGAAAGGCCAACGTGAAATTGCAACTCTTTTAGCACTGTATGAATAGGATCTTCTATTAGTCCAAAATCCCTTCCAATGACAATATAAAAGCACTTAAAAAGTGACCGGCAATTTCTATGGGAGATTAATATCCACTAAAAGACCAACAAAACACATGTTTTATTTCACACAAGGAAACAAACAAAAGAACAAAATAAAATACAAGATGTCCTCTGTAATTAATAATAAGCAATGGCCATTTTTAAAACTAATATAATGAGATTTCCCAAGATCGAAGACAGTTTTATAAGAATATTAAAAAGTGCGAGACATACACAATGGCTGAAACTGCGCGACAATATCTCTCCCACATACTGCGGAACCTTGGTTGACCTCCAAGATCCCACAACTTTATTGTGACATTGCCTTTTGTAACCTTCCTCATGTTAAATCCAACCTGTAGAAAAAAAGAGGTGCCTAAAATGTCAATAGGATTAACATCATCATGATATTAAAAAAAATTGCAATTTGATTGAAAGCTTCTCAGGTATAATTTTCCTCGTAATGGAATGACAATTTTTGAGATAATGGCATACTGTTGGGATCATGTCTTCGCTATATCCACCAGTCTAGAATCAACAAGCCAGAAACAAAAATACAGCCATCAGCATCAAAACCAAAGTAGAAGAGAAGCATATAAAATATATATCACAACTCTCACAAGAACTTTTACTTACAGCGATAACATTTACAAGAGAAGTTTTCCCAGCATTCTGAAGTCCTATAAGAGACAGCTCCATTTCTTGCTTGAAAAAGAGACTATAAACACATTAGAGAAAACAGGTTAGATAGAAAGATTCAATTATGTGTAAAAGTCTCTCCAGGTTAGAAACCAACGGAAAAGATGAGCAGCAAGGATAATTGTGTTCATTTCAACCCAGACAGCCTGGCAATAAATATAGAGAAACTCCCAATCCAAGAATGAACATTCATGCCATCCATCTCAATATTAGAGATACAGACAATCAAATACAAATGAACAATCTGCCTTAAAGCAGAAGGCTTCACAAAAGTCAACTTTCCGTACAGAAAAAAATCTTTAAAGCCCATCCAAAAGGAATAATAAGGCCAGCAGAAACAGCATGGTTTAAAGTTCTCACAGAATATTTTTTTCATAGGAACAGCTGAAAAAATAAATGAATTTCAAGCAGAAGGGTACATGACTTGAGTATCAAAATCTTTTCGATTATCTTAAGAACCAGTAATCTGTTCAATACAAGTGGAACTTTTTCTGATTGTCTCTCCACATGGAAAATCAGATAGAAGAATAAACAAGACTTGAAAGCAAAGAAAAAAAACAGTGTGGAACAAACGAGACACTATATGTGTGTACTGTGATAGCTTTTGCGGTTATGGTTTGAAAAAATAGGTTTAAAAAAAGCTATAAATGGCAGCTTTTTCTTAACCAAGTTTTAAAGAGAGTTTTCAAAGAAACCATGCAAAACTGTGGTGTGTGTTAATTAACCAAACATTTTCAAAACTGTGATTGGAATAAGAAGTAGTTTCAACCACAACTCACCATTACAAGGCTGCCAACATGCTACCTAACACCATCTTTCCTTTTTTCACACTTACGAAATTTTTTCTATAATTCAGTACAGCCATAACATTACAGCTTCAAATTTTCTAAATTTTTTTAACAACAATGGCAATTGATGCTGTCGTTTTCTTCCTTCACAAATCAATGCTGCTCCGGTTAAAAAATTCATGGTATCAGGTTCATGGAGCTTTAGTGAAGCTAAACTGAAGACTTTTAAGCTCATAATAATCCAATCATCATATGGAGTGCATTCATCCTATATCATTGCCCTTATTCTCATCATCATCACAGCCGTCTTGACCACCATAAATTAACACACCTCATACTAATGAATTGATGGCATGACAATTACATTAACAACAACACCCTTCTACCCTCCCAATCGCAAAAACCACTGCCACAGCAGCAATACCACAAAAGCCTCGCAATTCCTCCGTAGTTCCACTCTTGCAGCCAAGGTTACCCAGAAAAACAATTAAAACTAATTCCAGGTGTTGAAAATCAACTATTCCATCCTATGATTCGTATAACCGAATAACCCGTAAAACAAATTCCACAGACTCCCTCTAAATAAATTACACAAGAAATCCAAAGTTCACATAAATCCCATTAGACTTCCCAATTAAATTATATAAACAACAATTTGAGCTTTGTCATTAATGGTTTAATTTGACAGTAAGCCTATCAATTAATATCAAAACCCAAATAGCCATTGAAACCAATTTTTAAGTCACAATTCCCCAATAATCAATCTTTACAAATAAACCAAACAGCAAAAAAAATAAAAATTCCAAACTTTCTCAGCATCCAAACAAGCACAAAGATAAAAGGATTATACCTTCGTAGCCAATTGAGAAAAGCTTCCCATAACCCCATCTTTTAAGGTCACCAATTCGAAAAATTAGGGTTTGAAATCGAAGCTATAAGAAGAAGGAAAAAGGGAATGATTTGTAATTTGCTGAGAGAGGAGAGAGAAGATTAGAATTAGAGGGACAGACAGACAGTATGTTTTGGCTGGTTTTTTATTACTTTTCTTTTATTGAAATCTATTTCCCTCCCTGTTTCTTTTAAAAATAGAAACGCCAGATAATAACAATGTCCCCACGCGCTGTCAAAGAGAGTGGTCAATTTGAACCGATCGTCGTGGGCTTGTACAGCTTTACCTCGTGTGAGAACCTCATTGGTGAAGTATACGCACGCGCTTAGGTGAGATGGGGAGAGAGGGTGTGGAATGTAGTGATACGATCACTTTCGCGTAAGGGATCTTCGCCATTTTTAAATCCACGCGATTTGAAAGAGATTGGTCATTTTGAACCAATTATATAGTGGTGGCGGAAGGTGTACTGTTGGAGAAGTACGTACACGCGCTAGTGATGAAAATGGGGGGGTTTGGTAAAACCATGACGTGGAGTAATGGAAGAAAGGATTTGGCTTTCTTCCACTTCTGCATAGGCTGGCTGGCTAACTGCCAGGTTCTTAGTTCGTAGTTGCGATCTCCAGGTTGTCCGATTAGCGGACCCACCAAGACAACTGATTGGACCGACGTTTATTCGCTCTCTGCAATTTATTTTTTCAAACCGAAAATTAAAAAAATTGAGCTTCGTTTGAGCACATGACAATTCTATAACATGTTTCCTATGATTATAAAATTGCATGTTTTTATAGCATTTTTATAGATGTGAGGCCCCGCGGCTAACAGTTGTTATAATAGCTTTCTGATTCAATGATTTCAGAATATAAAGCCAAAAATGGTAGGAACCTTTCCCCAATCATTGTCCCAGAATGAATAATTCCATATTTAATACAGCCAAAACGCTTATATTTTTTTTTAGTTTAAAATATTTTTTATATATTTTTTCAAATTTTTTTAATATACTAATATTAAAAATAATTTTTAAAAAATAAAAATAAAATTATTTTAATATATTTATAAGTAAAAAACACTTTAAACTATCAATACTACCACAATTTCAAACAAGTCACTCGGCTGAAAATGTACTCCAAAACATCAATTTGCAATACTTATCATGACAGCATTGTTGAAATTTGTTGCCAAAGAAAACAATTTTGACACTCTTTTCTTCTTCTCAACACTCACAAGTTATTTAGAATTGCATTGCAATTTATGTTCTATGATTTTTTAAATTAAATTTTTTATATTTTTAAAAATATTAATTTTAATATATTGATATCAAAAATATTTTTTTGATATATTTTTAAACAAAAAATATTATAGAAAACAATCGCCACTGACCATCATCGATATAACATACTTGATTATTAACACTTTATATACTTTAACATTTTCTTTTATTACGTACAAATGTCCTGAAGAAACTGAAAAAGGCCAGGCATATATCATATTCCTAAGTTGTTAAAGCCCTGTATAACATTAAAGTCACCTGGGAGAAGAAGGATGGTCGAAGTAGGGTTCCCTATTTCCAGAGGAAATTATTTGTTCCAAGCAAAGAAGGATTGAAAGTCTTTGTTGAATGAATGGGCATGCCTCACCAGAAAAGTGATGTAGGTTCATTATAGATCACAATCCTAGTTGAAAAATTTAATCAAGTCTCATATTGAACAATCTAGACTTAACACTACATTGTAAATGGAAGATTTAACCACAAAGCAACCCCTTACCGTCACTTCTAGCAATCTGTGTATAGAAGATTCAATACTTGTTATACCTGTTCAATCAGACAACGAAGATGTAGAGAGACTACTGTAAGAATCAATGTTAAGCACCACATGGGTCAAGTTGTATCATGTATGTAATGAATCACAATTAACATTTCATGGCAATTTTAGCTCTGAAATATTAGGTTGGCTTTTTATCCATTTAATGATATTGAATGGGAGATGATAAACTGTCACGGTTACTACAGCAAGAGGAACAATTGGATACATAACACCAGAATTGTTCTACAAAAACTTCAGTGGTGTTTCATACAAAACAAATGTTTATAATAAGGTGAACTTGTGCATACAAAACTATATATAATCTGACGCAAGAGTTTCTGTTAGTATATAAACATGAAAGGAGTTTCAAAGCAAAAAGGCATACTGCAGTTGAAGCAAGCAAAAAGAAGCTGAAATCTGTGCATAAAGGAGAGATCCAAAGTAATGCTGATGTAATTGTATGTCTACTTTAGAGGTCCTGCAAAGAGAAAAGGGAAAGTAATCTGATTAGAAGTGGAATAATTGTGAAAAATTGATGTGAAAGATAAGTTATTTAGTAGTCTGATCTTGTAACCAAAATGTGTGTCTAAAAATACACGCACACATGAGTATATGATTCGCAATGAATTCATGTTGGGCAACTTATGTCCACTTTCAATAAGAAAAAAAGGTTTTTATACACGTCTGTCCAACCAAACCTAGCCAGGCCTGGTTATGTCCTTAAAATTACCAATGGTTCAAAAGGTTTAACAAAAGGTCTCGAGTTCAAAAACAGAGGTCAAAGATTCTATCCTCACTTCTTGATTGCTTTCGAATCAGGTTGAGTGGATGCTTTCCAGCAAAAATGAACATGACATAGAGCGTCATCATGCTTAACAGATGTCTATTTCTCTACAGGGAAAGGGGAAAACCAATAGAGATAAAGGTGAATGATGTTTTTGAACAAATGGATATGATAATTATTGTCATCCCAATTGTAGTTGTAGTGTCTAAGGCAATATGTAAAAAAACAATGAGACAGATGATAGAATTACAGAAAAATATGTTTAGAATGTGGTAAGTATTTGTGGAACGAGACCTTTGTGAAGGGCGATGCAGACTGCCTGTGTTTCTCAGCGCTTGAAAGGGAAGCATCATGTAGTAGAAATTCCAAACGTTGTTGTGATGTCTTCAAGTGCTGTCTGAGAAGCTGCAAGGCTGGAGAAAACAATGTGTCGGTTGAATAGCTGATTGATTAAAAGAAGGCGCTATAGAAGTGTAAAGTGGGTGTGTTAGTTTTTTTAAAGCAACTTTAATGGAAATCAAAGTTAAATGTTACTGATTTTTAGAGAAATGCTGTCAGTGAAACTTGAATTGACAATTTCTACTCCACCCAACATATGGATCTCCACCAAATTAATTTCAACTTGATACACCAATGAAACAACAATAGAATGGAGCAAAATTCTTACTTCTGTTCTCCATCAATCTGCCTAACACTTGGTGCATCTCGAAGGGCTGGTAGAGGAACTGAAATCACAATGTTTCATAGATCAAGCATTGATGAAGCTTCATACTCGATGCTGACATGTGTTTCATTTCCAGAATCAGATGGCCAGCAATCGACTGCAATATGCATGAATTAAACATAGCATTAAAACAAATAACAGAAAGTGAAGCTTCATCAATTGAAGCATTTCGCTTGCACAATTTCAGGTATTTTTTTTCCTCTATTTCCTTTATGTTTTTATCTTCTTCGTAGATCTGTAAAAAGTGTGGCATTCCATTTCTATAAATCTGTTACCTGTCATATGTTTTCCATAACATAGCTAAAATTCATCAATCAAAGCCACAAAAAATACAATTTTTTCATAACAGTTTTCTTCAAAAATCACTCACATTCGGTAGTTTTATTCTAACCCAACAAACTAATTCAAGGCACGCCAAAAATCTCCAAACTTTGTTAATCAATCTTCCCCAGCAAAAAGCAACCCCTCCCTGTTACCCCATCCCCAGATGCAGCCACCATATCCCGGGTGGAAGCGTTGAAAATCAACCCTTGCTCTCTTTGTTTTTTAACAGTAGCCGGGGGGGAGAGGGAGGAGAACTGGGAAGGAGGAGCCCTGTTGCCCCTTGAATCTTTGTCCTGCTTCTATGTATTCAATATTTGCTTCTTTGTTCATAAATGATGAGAGAAACAGAGAGGGAACACGGGGAAACCAATAAGGAACAGGGGAATGAGAGAAACCGAGAGGGAGAGGAACAGGGAAAGGGGAATGAGAGAAATCGAGAGGGAACAGGGGAATGGGGGAATGAGAGAAACCGAGAGGGGAATCGACCGAAAGGGAGAGGGAATAGGGGGGATCGACCGAGAGGGAGAGGGAACAGGGAACAGGGGAATGGGAGAGGGGAATCGACCAAGAGGGAGAGGGAACAGGGGGAATCGACCGAGAGGGAGAGGGAACAAGGAACAGGGGAATGGGAGAGGGCAATCAACCGAGAGGGAGAGGGAACAGTGAACAGAGGAATGGGAGAGGGGAATCGACCGAGAGGGGGGGGAATGGGAGAGGGGAATCGACCGAGAGGGGGGGGAATGGGAGAGGGGAATGGAATTATAAGTTTGATACTTGTGAAGTCAGGGGAAGGAAGCTTTGAAGGATTAACCAGAGAATGTGAGCTCCTATTTTTTTCATGTGTTTGTGCGAGAGTAAATGAGGGGAGTTATATATGGAATTAATAAGGGGAATTATAACAGAACAATAAATATAAATTTGTGTTTTAGTTTGCTTTGATTAATATATGATTAGTGTTTGATTATATTTCTTATATATGGATAAATTTGTGGGACTATACCGGTAATTATATGGTTTTATTATCGAGAAATTTACTTTTATGGTCTTAAATAATATATTTTAAGACCTTTTTTGTTTAGGGAATCAGATATCATTGCCATAACTATTATACATAGTCAGCTTCTTTCAACATAATTTATTGTATTGATTGTGAAAGTATTTTATATGTATTTTTTAATATTTATTTCCTTAAATTTTAGGTTTTGTTATCAGAAAACTTCACTTTCATGATATGGATAGTAAGATAATTCATGCAGCATGTATGAGAGCAGCTATAACTGTGATAGCTACAAAGGTAGCTATTATTGAACAAGAAAGAAATAGAATTTATATATCAAGAGAACCACGTATAAATGCAATTGCTCAACGAGAATTCTATATTGACAGCATTTTGAATCGAGGTGATAGATATTGCGTTGAACAAATTCGTATGAAACCTGTTGTCTTATATAGATTGTGTGATGTTCTCACAAATTGTGACCTATTATGATCAACTCAAAATGTGTCTATTAGGGAGCAAGTAATCGTGTTCTTACAAATAGTAGGCCAAAACCAAAGATTTCGTGTTATTAGTGGTATATACTATAGGTTTGTTGAAACTATCCATCGTTACTTTAGAATTGTTTTAAAAGCAGTTCTTAAGTTATACAAACACCTTATTAAAAATCCAGAGGATACAGTTCCAGCAAAGATAATGAATAATCGAAGATTCTATCCTTATTTTAAGGTATGAAAACAATACCAATATCTTTATACATTAATTAATTACATCTAGAAGAAAAGGTTATAAATTATTTTTTCATGTTTATATAGGATTGTGTGGGAGCAATTGATGGTACCCATGTTCCTGCAAATGTTCCTGTTGAGATTCAAGGAAAGTTTCGAGGGCGAAAAGAAGGAACAACACAAAATGTTTTAGCAGTTATAACTTTTGATTTGAAGTTTATATATGTTTTAGCTGGCTGGGAAGGAAGTGCCCATGATTCACGGGTTTTAGGTGATGCATTATCAAGACCTAATGGTCTAAAAATTCCAGAAGGTATATAATAAAGTATGTATTATATGCAATAAACATATAAAATGTCTTATTACATAAAGATAGTAATAGTTTTTTTAAAAAAATTTGTAGGGAAATATTATCTCGGTGATGCTGGTTATGGTATTCGAAAAGGAATCATTTCTCCTTTTCGTGGAGTTCGATATCACTTGAATGAGTTTACAGAACGTTCACCAGAAAATGAAAAGGAGCTATTTAATCTTCGACACTCTTCATTGAGAACCGTTATTGAGCGAGGGTTTGGTATTTTGAAGAGTCGTTTTAGATCAATTGATGGAAAATCTTTTTGGTCTTATGAAACACAAGTAGATGTTGTACTTGCATGTTGTATTATTCATAATCACATAATGGGGGTTGATCCTTTTGACTTTCTTATGGAAGAAATATGTTCGAATAGTGAACCAATTAGACGAACAATCAACTTAAGTCAACGGGAGGAAAGGGAAGAGAATAGGGAGTGGATAACAAAAAGAGAAATGATTGCCTCAACCATGTGGAATGATTATAACACTCAAAGAAACTAGTAATTGAGTGTTAATTATATGTGTTTGTTTTTATTATGTCTTGCTTGAGTTTGTATTATATTTGTTATGTATTTGGAGTAGATGTTGACTTTATTATAATTTCTCTTTTAATTATTAATTGTAGTTTTTATATGAAATTTATTAAATCTAAATATTGTATGATTTTATTTTGTATAAATTTATAATTTTTTTTTATAGAAATGAGTTCCATATAGAATGAAAAATGCAAGGGCAAGCACTTCACATGGTCTAAGCCTATGTCTCACATGTTGCTTGAGATATTAGCTGAGGAGGCACTTAAAGGAAGCAAACATTCTTCCACCTTTAAAGCAGAATCTTTTGTTAAGGTGGCTACAGAAATTAGTCAAAAGTTCAACGTGCAATGTGAGCCTAAGCATGTGGACAATCATCTCAAGACTGTGAAAAAGGAATGGGGAATGATAACCAAACTTAAAAATAAAAGTGGCTTTGGCTGGGATGATTGTCTGAAGATGATTATAGTTTCGAAAGATGTATATGATGAAGAAGTAAAGGTATGATAAATATTATACTCTTTGTAATTTTTATATTTACTTTTGTTTCTAAAATGTTATACAATGAACTAAAAATTGCATATTCTAAACTTTATGAACAGGCACATCCCAATCATGACAAGTTTCTCAACAAAAAACTTGATATGTACGAGGCAATGATAATTGTTGTTGGAAAAGACATGGCAACTGGAAATTATGCCAAATCATATGCTGATGTCAACATGGAAGAGAACACTGAAGAGCAATCAATTTCAATTGAAAATGAAGGGGAATATGAAGAAACTTGTAAGGGAAAAGAGACATCTTCCTCTAGTACACAAAAGAGGCAACATAGAAAGAGAAATCGCATGTATGAAGATGATGGTGTTGAAAAGTTGTCTAAATAGATTGGAGATGTAGCACTTGCAATTCAAAGCGTCAACAAAAATCAACTTGATGTTAATGCGTTGTATGCGGAAGTGATGAAAATTGAAGGCTTTGATGAGATCACTCTTGGGGAGGCATTTGATCATTTGGTCCAAAATGAAATGTTGGCAAAAGCATTTATGGCAAAAAATGCTAATTTGAGGAAAATTTGGGTTCAGAATTTTATGAACCAACACTACTACAGGCCTGCTTGCTAAGATGGTTTGACTATGTTTAAAATTTAGGTTCAGACTATGTTTGTTATTTGACAAGTATGTTTACTTGTTTAATTCGGTCTAACATGTTTATGTTTGTAATTTGAACTAATATGTATGTATATGACATCGAAACTTAATATTTACGCATGACTTTGTTTGATGTTAGATATTTATATTTATTTCTTGATGTTTATTCGATATATATATTAAAGGGATATTAAAGAGATAATTGCCTTTACCCGTAAAAAAAAATATTTATCCAAAAAACTCATCAAAATATTTTTTGAATCTATTTATCTTTTAAAAAAACTTCATACCAAAAACAAAAACCCAAATATATAACTCTTACCATAAACTAATTTGGCTTTCTTCATATGAAAAAAAAAACACTTATTTTAAGCTTTTAAAATTGAAAAAAAATTTAGTAATAGGTTTTACTTAAAAAATATTTCACAAGCTTATTTCTATATAATATGATATGACATATATAGTTATATTTTATAAAATAAGCTATGTATGAATATATATTTTAATAAAAAAATTCATCATTATACTTTTTAGATTTCATTCTTTTATTGTAAGTGATTAAATATTTATATTAAATATCTTATATATATATTAGATAAACTTGAAAAAATAATCAATTCATTAATAAATTATTTTCCAGTTCATTTTCCATAACATAACCAAACACTGAAAAGTGTTTTCCAGTTCATTTTCCATAACATAACCAAACACTGGAAAGTGTTTTCCAGTTCATTTTCCATAACACTACCAAATATCGGAAAATACTTTTCCGGAATTCACTTTCCCTAGAATTCACTTTCCAAAAGGAAACAACTTTCCTGCAAACAAACGGAGCCTTAGTTTGTAAATCATTTCAACTCTTTATTGTAACTTTTCATCTAACATTTCTAAATAAGAATTATAAAATTTTAAGATGCGATTTATAGCATTTCATTAAGAGAGATTAAGGATTTAGATTTAATATATGTTAATGTCACAACCTTATTCTTGAATCCATGACCAACACATAAGCAAGGTCCCCCTTTAGGTTTCCAAACTCATGCGACCCAAACACACAAACGTTTTCTCTAAAATAAACAAAATATAGTTCTACGCAACATAATTATGTAGTTAACTTTATAAAATAAAATTATTGTCTTAAATACAAGAGTTAAAATACAAATTTCTATAATTATGGAGCACTAACTAGACATAATCGAAAAGTACTAATTACAACCAAAAAGGCAGTTTATGAAGTTCAACAAAAGTGAACTACTAACAAGCTATAAGCTTGAAAAAGATAAATAATAAGAGGGTGAGTTCAACAACTCAATGAGTACATAATGTTCAATATACGTACATGAGGTAATACAACAATGAGGAATACACACACACACACAAATCAAATATGACTTTAAGTTCTTACATGAAAGTTTCTCAAATAGGTCATAACAAGAATATCATAAGGTAAGGCCAGTTAGACAATCAAAATTTAATGAGCATGACACTTCATATTGTGGGATGATCAGTCGTCACAGGTTGGTGACTCCCCCAACTAACTAGGGTTCAGATATGATGTGCACAAAGACTAACACTACCATGTTAACATGGATATTTTGACTATCATACCATAGGTTCATATAATAATCAAACAGACAAATTCATATCTCAAAACTCAACTCATGACATCAATAAAATAAGCAGCTATCAATTCAGAAATACATAATGGCTCATGTCAAAGATTCAGTTTCAATAAGTGATCATGTGCAATCATAAACACAAGGTAGATAACAATATGAGAATTACCAAGAAGCATGATCAATTGTCATATTAACAATTCAAGTATTTATATTATTCCTCTAGCATATAGAAATTTATCAACTCACTTGACTTAAAAGCGAAAAGAACTCGAAAGTAAAAGTTCAAGAAAATCTTAAAGATGCCTAACATGTAAAGTGTTAAAAGTATCTGAATACAAAAAAAAAAAGACATACTAAAAAACAACTCGTAAAGAACGTGCAATCTATTTAATACACTTAACTTAAGTTTTAACCCATAACTCTATACGTTTAGGAATCAAAATGAAATTATAAACTGGAATCGATCCACCCGATTAGTTCCAAACATAATCTAAACTGATCAGACCAAAATGAATAATTTAACGTTATTGTAAGGTCAACTAGTCTACCGACTCAACCTAATTGACCAATTGAAACCATTCATGGCTAACCAGTTGACTGAAATCAAACAAGAAAATCAATCTACTAGTTCATCCAATCAATGGATTAAAATCTAGCAGGCCAACTGGTTGATCGATTGGTTAGGAATTTCAGACCAATTTTTTTTTTTCTAAAATGGTAGATCCTAATTTCAACCTAAAATCTCAAAAACTCATAACCATTTAATAATCTCATATCAATCAACCTATAACACTTCAATCACACCATCACATTACAACCAATTCATCAATTAATCTATAAAACACAATTTCAAAACCCTAAACCTTAACAAAACCAAGAAATCAAGGCTAAATACTATAATCACACACATTAAAGCATAAACCTTACTTTAAACACTTAATCTCCACAATCCTCTTCATCTTTTCTCTTCTTCTTTTTTCTTCTTTTGACTTATAGTCTTCTATCTTCCATTTTCTGGTTTTCCACACCAACTCTTTATTTAATTACTAAAATATACTTCATTTATTTATACCTAAAACTTACTCTTGCAAGGGTATTGTTGTCATTTCCTATTAAACTTTTTTTCTTTTTATTTCATAACATGATAATTAATGTACTAAGTGAAATGAAAATATAACCAATATTTACTATCTCCAGGGGCTATGGAAACCAACTTAAAATATAGAATGTGTTAATGGAGAGAGATTCTAGTCAATTCATTATTCATTCCTCGTGAGCAAATCATTTGCTCTCATTCTGTTACATACCAATAACGATTTTAGAATCATATCCGGAAGGCACTACCACACTACACGTGATAAGTTGTTTAATAAAAGAAAAACAACTTAATAAAACAATGTGTTTTCTAAAGTATAGATAGTATTCCAACAGTTATAAACTGCAAATGCTAAACTCCTTTTTCTTTCTTAAACTAAATTAGACTCACATTTTCCATTTCTCTTATAACAATGCATTCCTTTTAAATCAACCTTGTTCTCAAGGAAGAACCTAAAGAACCTTAATGCCATCTCATCAACAAACTCTTATGTCGTTTCTAATGGTGGTGAATCCTTAAAGAGAACCAGAACTCGAGTGGTTGCTTAATTTCCACTTTTAACCATCATTTAATCCAAGATACGTTAAGGTAGTAATTCTAGCTCACCACGGTAATTTGACAAATAATTCTATACAATACGATTGACCACGTGTTTTTTCAATTGCAATATATGAAAGATAGGGTGGATGGCTATTGAGGAGGGCGATTGCAACCTATATGTTATAAACCCAATCTTTTATATAACCTGGTAAAGACCAAAATACTTAAATGCTAATTTATATGATGTTATATGAGCTATTGATTTTTGTTTGTAGGGTTGTATCAGGAGATAGACTAGATCCCTAATCATAAATGATTGCCCACCATTCCTTTTGTTATCCATTTGAATCATTATATGTAGTACTACTTACAAATTATTTTTAATAATCTTCAACATCTCTTTCCTGTTTATTAAAAGTCTATCTACTGTTTCATTTGTTGAATCCTTAAAAACATAAGGAATATGAATTGGCATGTCTAATTCATATAAGACTTCATAGAGAGTATGCTTAGTTAATGTGTGGTAATTAATATTATACCAACACTCATATAAAGGTAATCATTTAGAATTTATGTGGGGGTATCATTGCATATACACCTGAGGTAACTTTCTAAATATTTGTGTACTACTTATGTCTAGCCATCTGATTGAGGGTGGTATGATGTAAAGTAATGTAAATCCACACCTTGACAAGAAAAAATACTTTTCTTTAAAATTAGGTTATAGTATCCATGTCACTAACTATGGCAGTTGGCAACCCATAAAGCTTGTATATATTGTCTATGAAAATCCATGCTAATATATAAGAATGGTGCTTGTGGTATAGGCTGTGGTTACAACAGTCTAGGAGTCTACATATTTTTTATTTTATTCCTATGGCATATATGGCATTCCCTAACAAACTATCTCATAAGTATTTGTTGTGTCTTTAAGTAAAATACACTCTCTACTCTCCTAGCAGTTATTGTAACCCTAAAATGTCCCTCAATGACAGAGTCATGACATATTGTTATTAATTTATCATGTAGCATAGGATCATTCCCTATCACAATCCTACCTTTTCTAATTAAATGACCATTTACCCATTTATAATGAAGATGAGAACCAGGGTTTGCAAGTAGATCTTGAATTATGGTTTGAACTATAACATCTTTCCCTCATGTCCTTTTGATTTCATCCATAATATCAGTAGCAATAGTAGAGATCACTACAATGTTTAGTTCTCCACTAAAATCCTAGAGAAATCATTAACAACCATATTTTCATCTATCTTCCTATACTCAATCTCATAATCAAAAACTCAATATCTTAGTTAGCCATAAATGTTGTTGTAACCCATTTTTGGGTCCCCGCACAAAATACAAAAAAAATCAAAAAATATTATAAAAAATAATAGCAGTGAAAAGAGGATGCCAGAGCGCCCCGAAAATGGTCAAAAATTGGTTGAGGAGGTTCAAAAATACAAAGATTGAAATTTGACAGTATATCGTTGACTGATGAGAGCCTTGTTAATGAAGAAAATTTGATTTGAGGAGGAAAAGTCTAAAATTAGATGTTTATGGATTCAATTCAATTTTATTGAAGGTATAATTGAATTTATGGAGGTTTTGATTGCAAGAAAAATTGATTTTGAAGTTAATTTGGGCTTTAATTGGAAGAAATTAAGATTCTGGGGTCAAATTATAATTTTTGAGAGTTAATTTGGTCAAATTAGGGGTTTAATTGCATAAATATTAAAGTTTGATGGCCAATTAGGGACTTAATTGAAGAAATCCGAGACCAAGGACCAAAATGAAAAATACGTGCAAATTGAAGGCCTAGTTTTGAATTTGACACATTTTGGCGCCATTTCCTTTTAAATGAAACAACGCGTTTTGGGTTAAACGGCGCCGTTTTGTACACTGTTTAAAAAAAAGGAATAAGCAAACGGTGCCGTTTTGAACTGCACCATAAGCCTTCTTCTTCCCCTTGACACGCAGAGAACAGGGGAAGAAGGAGCTGCTTTCCCCTGCGTTTTGCTTCTCCCTCTCTCCACCCCACTTGCCCAAGAAACCAGGCAACGACCCATGCCAACACAGGCCCTGCCACCACGCCACAATGATGAAAAAAGTCAGGGGAGCTATGCCCTGCGAGCAACTCCCCAGCTCACCTTACCCTGCGTCATGATAGGGGTAAGGTGGCCCTTTCCTCCTCCGCCTATAAATTCCCGAGGAAGGGGTGCCGAAAGAAGAGGGGGGGAAAAGGAAAGAGAAGGGGATCAGCAAAAAGAGAAAAAAAGAGAAAAGGAGGGGAAACCAAGAAAGAGAGACAGTTTTTGAGAGGGAAAGAAGGGGAGCCAAAACAGACCATCAAAGATATACCCAAAAGCCATTTTAATCCTACATTGGGTCAATTTCTGTATTCAAAACACATGACAATCAAGAAACTGTGAATTTTGAATAACGTGTGTTGGATCTTTGAAAAAAAAAAAAGCTTGATTTTCAAAAGAACATCTCTGATTTCATTTCAACAAACTAGACTTTGAATAGACATAATCTTTGAAATATGAGAAGTGATTTCAAAACAAGGAAGATTGTCGAACAAAGAAGAACATCGATTGAGTCTGCAAAATCCTTGACAGAAATGACGTTGACACTTCTCGACACTCCTTGAGAAGTGGGGCAGCTAGAGGGTAATGCATTTGAAACCTGAAAAGAAAGAGAAGCAGTATTCAGATTACCTAGGGGCAAAGAAAGAATTAAAAAACGAGTCAGCAAAGTCCACTAAAGTTATGATTAGCATCTGGTAATGACAAGAACCTCCTGCAAGCATGTTCAGATCGACGGGGGGCAACATTGTTCAAAAACATCCTATGACCTGGTGAACCCCCGTCAGCAATCGACATACAAAGATGTATTTGAAGACCATTTTCATGTCATCATCCTTTAAAAAATACATATTGATCGATAGGGGCGTACAATTGCATTGGAATGAATGACAAAATGATGCAAAATCATTAAGACTGATTGTGATGCAAAGATATACCTGAAAGACATCTTTATGTCGTCATTCTTTGAAAATGGATATTGATCGATATGGGCATACAAATGCATTTGAATGAATGACAAAAGGATGCAATTCACCAAGACTAACTGTGGAGCAAAGATGTGCCTGCAAGACATCTTCATGTCGTCATCCTTTGAAATATGGATATCGACCGATGTGGGCATATGGTTGTAATTAAAGGAATACTGAAAGGATGCACACCACCAGAACTGATGGTGGACCAAAGATGTACCTGAAGGGCGTTTTCATATCATCATCTTTTGAAGACATGGCTATTGATCGATGAGGATACATGAACAAATGTAATTGAATGGCGAAAAGAGGCACACCACCAAAACTGATTGTGGAACAATGTTGTACTTGAAGGATAATTTCATATTATCATCATTTGAAACATGGTTATCGATAAATGTTATCACACGACTGCATTGAATGAATGTTAGAAAGACACCCACCCCGAAGATTAACTATGGAACAATTTGTTTTGAAGCCAAATGCGCATTTCACCGCATGAATATGGGTGATAAAAGCAACATCATTGATGAGGTCAAGACATTTCTTTTCACAAACTGATTAGAAGAGTTGAGAAGAATATATTGAGAAGAACACTGAGCATACAACCATGAGCCTTTGTACTGCAAGCTATGAGATGCATGCCTGGATAGTTTCCAAGAACACTGACGATAACATATACTTAAAAAGTATTGTTTTAACTGGGTGCAAGTCCATGATTGATTGGCAATCTAAAATGAGGTTAAACACTAGAAAACCTTTTGATGGGTGTTGGCAAAACACGCACAACCAATCAAAGTACAATTCTTGAGAGAATCTAGGAGATGAATGATTTGTTCAAACTCCTTCACGATGAATTGAGCAACACCACACTTGGAAGCATGGTCAAGCTTGAGAAGCGACAAGAGCAGTAATCGTTGCGGACAGCCCACGATAGGCACTGCACTTACATCTGAGTGGAAGGCTAGCACATGAATGAGCCAGTACATTGAAAGAATAAAGAAAGCTTTGAATAACAAAGGCACCCTGTGATGATGGAACATCGAAGAGGGGGGGACCTATATTTCAAATCAGGTAAGGATGCATGCATATCATCTAACGTCGAAGCATTGCATATATTTTTGATTTGTTGCAGGAAAAATTCTCGTTAGTCCAGTCAGATTAGGGACAAAGAAAGAATCATTAAGTTTATGAACAACAAAGAATCATGGTTTTGACCCTGAAACGGGAGGAAGATGAGATAAACCCTAACATTAGGGAAATCTCAAAGAAATAAAAGATCAACGAAAAAGAGTCTTCAATTCAAACATATCATCTTGAAGAAGAAACATATTTTTTTGGTTAAAGGAGATTGGCAGAAAGAATCTTAGGTTAACCACCACATGGAGATTTTAGCTTTCATTGAAAGGAGTTTCCAGATGGGATTCCAAGTTGACCGAGCTACACAAGATTTTTGGTTCTGGTTAAAGGGGATGGGCGAAAAGAATCTCAGTTTATCCTAACCACACAGGATTATGGTTCTGGTTAAAGGGGATCAGCGAAGGGATCTTAGTTTATCATAACCACACAGGATTTTGGTTCTGGTTAAAGAGGATCGGCGAAGGGATCTCAGTTTATCATAACCACACAGGATTTTGGTTCTGGTTAAAGAGGATCGACGAAGGGATCTCAGTTTAGCTTAACCACACACAGACTTTGGTTCTGGTTAAAGGGGATTAGTGAAAGGAATCTTAGTTTATCCTAACCACACAGGATTATGGTTCTGGTTAAAGGGGATCGGCGAAGGGATCTCAGTTTAGCCTAACCGTACAAGGATTTTGGTTCTGGTTAAAGGGGATCGGCGAAGGGATCTCAATTTAGCCTAACCACATACAAACTTTGGTTCCGGTTAAAGGGGATCGGCGAAGGGATCTCAGTTTAGCCTAACCACACAGGATATTGGTTCTGGTTAAAGGGGATTGGCGAAAGGAATCTTAGTTTATCCTAACCACACAGGATTATGGTTCTGGTTAAAGGGGATCGGCAAAGGGATCTCAATTTAGCCTAACCACACACAGACTTTGGTTCTGGTTAAAGGGGATCGGCGAAGGGATCTCAGTTTAGCCTAACCACACACAGATTTTGGTTCCGGTTAGAGGGGATTGACAAAAGGAATCTCAGTCTATCATAACCACACACAGGAGTTTTAGTTCTGGTTAGAGGGGATTAGCGAAAGGAATCTCAGTCTATCCTAACCACACACAGGAGTTTTGGTTCTGGTTAGAAGGGATTGGCAAAAGGAATCTCAGTCTAGCTCAACCACACACGATTTTGGTTCTGGTTAAAGGGGATTGACAAAAGAAATCTCAGTTTAGCCCAACCACACACAGGACTTGGGGTCCGGTTGAAGTTTTCGGTCAACCAAATTTTGAGAAGATCAGTTTCGGAAGACCAATTTTGTTTATCTTTACAACACTTACTACGCAAAATCTTTGCTCCGTAAGCATTGTAAAGCGGGGGCAACTGTTGTAACCTATTTTTGGGTCCTCGCACAAAATACAAAAAAAATCAAAAAATATTATAAAAAAATAATAACAGTGAAAAGAGGATGCCAGAGCGCCTTGAAAATGGTCAAAAATTGGTTGAGGAGGTTCAAAAATACAAAGATTGAAATTTGACAGTATATCATTGACTGATAAGAGCCCTGTTGATGAAGAAAATTTGATTTGAGGAGGAAAAATCTAAAATTAGATATTTATGGACTCAATTCAATTTTATTGAAGGTTTAATTGAATTTATGGAGGTTTTGATTGCAAGAAAAATTGATTTTGAAGTTAATTTGGGCTTTAATTGGAAGAAATTAAAGTTCTGGGTCAAATTATAATTTTTGAGAGTTAATTTGGTCAAATTAGGGGCTTAATTGCATAAATATTAAAGTTTGATGGCCAATTAGGGACTTAATTGAAGAAATCCGAGACCAAGGACCAAAATGAAAAATGCACGCAAATTAAAGACCTAGTTTTGAATTTGACACATTTTGGCGCCATTTCCTTTTAAATGAAACGACGTGTTTTGGGTAAAACGACGCCGTTTCGTGCACTGTTTCAAAAAAAAAGGAATAAGCAAACGGTGTCGTTTTGAACGGCACCATAAGCCTTCTTTTTCCCCTGGACACGCAGAGAACAGGGGAAGAAGGAGCTATTTTCCCCTGTGTTTTGCTTCTCCCTCTGTCCACCCCACTTGCCCAAGAAAACCGATAACGACCCATGCCAACACAGGCCCTGCCACCACGCCACAATGATGAAAAAAGTCAGGGGAGCCATACCCTGCGAGCACCTCCCCAGCTCACCTTACCCTGCACCATGACAGGGGTAAGGTGGCCCTCTCCTCCTTCGCCTATAAATACCCGAGGAGGGGGTGCCGAAAGAAAAGGGGGGAAAAAGAAAGAGAAAAGGAGGGGAAACCGAGAGAGAGAGAGAGACAGTTTTTGAGAGAGAAAGAAAGGGAGCCAAAACAGAAGGAAAGAAGGGAACGAGAGAAAAAGGAGATATTGACAGGGAGATCGAGTGAGAGAGAGAGACAGAAACAAAAAAAATCAAAGTAAAAAGAGGGCGAAGAAGAAGAACCACCGCCGACCACCTTCAGCCCGACAGCGCCACCATTCTATTTTTTCACCTCTAAGAGACAAATAATTCCTTGTCTCCCTATATTTGTCGGAATAGATATACATAATTGAGTGTGGAGGGCGATCGCCGCCACGCCACACACGTGCGACAAATGTTGTGAGGGATAAGTTACCTTTTGATTTAGCAGGTATTTAAGGATGATGTGGTCAATGTTAGTCTTTAAATATCTTCTCTATAAGTAGTGTTTCTATCAATAACATATAGGATAACTAACATCTCCCTCTTATAAGTTGATAATGTTTGTTGTTTCAGCTCAAAGGATTTGTTAATACAAGCAATTGGATGCCCTTATACCTACTCTTGATGTTTTTTCTCCATTATAAAAACCTTATTAAGGCCAAGTAAAGCCAACACATAAGGGTTTGTCATTACCCTTTTTAGGTGATTAAAGGCCTTAGTTGCTTAAGCAGACCATTCATATGCATCCTTTTTAAGTAGCTGGGTTAAAGGCTTGTATATAGTACCATAGTTCTTCATAGAGTTTCTATAACATCCAGTAAGGCTAAAAAACCCTTGAAGCTGATTAATATTCTTAAGAGTAAGCCATCCTAGGATAGTTTGGATCTTTTAAGGGTTAACAACTACTTCTCCCTTATAAATCATATGACCCAGGTATTCAATTTGATTGCAAAAAAAAAAAACTTACTTTCTTTAGCAAACAACTGATGAGACTGAAGTAGTTTAAACAATATCTTTAAATGTTGCAAGTGATATGCCAAAGACTGATTATAGATATCAATATTATATAAAAAAAACATCAATATAAACTTCATGAGGTGTACCCTGGATTCTTCATCTGTTAGATTTTGAAATATGGCAAGAGTATTGGTTAAGCTAAAAGGCATGACCATGAACTCATAGTGGTCATCGTGAGTTATGAAAGCAATCTTAAATGTATCAGTAGGAGCCATTCTAATTTGATGATACCTTGACCTTAAATCCACCTTAAAAAACATAGTAACACCCATTAGTTTTTCCATTAACTCATTAGCTATTAGAATATGGAATTTATCCTTAATAGTTAATATGTTAAAAGCCATATAATCCACACAAAGTGATATGATTTAGGCAGTGTCAGAATGATTATATTCAAGTTTTGACATAGATTTTCCAACTATCCAGTTTAATGGCAACAAGCACAACTCTCAATCCGATTGTTGGGTTGGATTGAAAATTTACCTAGAGTTTCTATATATTTTTTTACACATTAGATTAAAGTTTCAAATTAATTGGAGTTCAATAAGGCAATGCAAAACATACTAGAAGATGTTATATGAGTTTTGTTATCTAATTTCTTTTTATTTATAAACTTTTTATTTATCATGGATTCTTTTCATAGTGATACAAGAATATTTAACAGCAATGAGGCAACAAACACAAGAGTTCATTGAGCTGTGTTTAATGATCAATGACAGTACACACAAGAATTTTCTTAAGCTTTGGAATGTGTAGAAGACAATAACAAAATAGGTATAAAGTTGACAGCCTCCTTAATTCAAGGACACTTTTGACAACATGTTGTCATTAAGTTTAGGTTTTGTTATTTTATTTGTTTTAAAACTTAATTAATTGTATTTATGGTCATATGTCAAACCATTAAGTTTTTTTTCGTAGATTATAAATACCTTTTTGAACAGAAATGTAAGGTTACAGACTTTTGATGAATGAAATGAAATTATGTGTTTGAGAGGTTTCTCATACTTTGGTTCTTAAATGAACTGAAAATTGACTTATAAGAGAATAATTGTTTTAGTGATGTTATTTTTTATATTTCTCGTTCGTGATTTGTTATAATCATTGGGTGGGGTTTTTATTTCTAATAATGTTGGTGTCTCAGTTCAAGGTAATTGTTGTGTTATGCTTTCTATCCTAAAACCTGATTTTTAGCTTTCATAAATGTGTCATCAATCTTAGTTATGGTTATGTGACCGCGTGATAATGGGGTTCACATAAGTTCTCTAGGAATTGTCTTTATTTTTAAACAATACCACTAATGAAGCAAAAAGACTATTACTATGTTGGATTATGTTTGATTCCATCATTTCAAAAACCATTTATTTTATAATATCTTTTTGTAAGCTAGAGTACCTGTATGATTTTAAATTGACAAGTTAGATTCATTTCTTCAAAGAAATGTTGTGATCATGAGCCTTTGAAGGTGGTAATTCTTTAGGCTCTTTAAAAATTTCATAATAGAACTTTAATGGGGCTTCTAAGATTATGTTTTTTTCTTTATTTTATATAAGACAATAGTCATAAAACATAAACCTTTGTCATTTTTTTCCACCATTCTCAAACTATATAAGCTAGCCTCTACTAGTTTAGATGCATTGTTCATTAGGCTATTAAATTGCTCGAACCCAATAGCTTGGAGTTATGTAGGTCCTTCTGTTTTAAGTAATACTTCCTAATTATGCCATTAAAATGACATTCATAATTTTTTATAATTAAATACAAATGTTATCTAATATAGCTAACCATTGAATCCCTAACACCATGTCATAATTGTTTAATTCAACTCCATGTACATCAACCTTAAAATTTACTCTCTGCATCTTCCATTTAAAACCTCTATGCATGGTTGAGCAAATCATTGTTCCTTTATTGACAGCTTCCACTGTTAAAGGGTCCAATGACTGTGAAATTACTTTGTAACTTATTAGCCACTTCATAATTATTGAAATTATAGGTGCTGCTAGAGTCTACCATAATAAAAAGTGGATATTTATCCACTTTTCAAGTTACTTTAAGAATATAAAATCCATTAACACAATTCACTACATTGATGGATATACGAGGAGTAATAGTTTTAGAATTGAAATCATTATCTCCTTCTTTTTCTTCCTTTATGTCATCATCATGTTCTATAATATAAAAAAATAGAGTGTCTTATCTTACCTTTATATCGTGGTACAAAGTTCTTTTCATGCTAAGAGCATAACCTCTTAACTCTTCTCTCGTCTAACTCTTTATTTCTTAATAATTTGGTTGGTTTGAAAAATAATTTATTATGAAAATTAAGTAGGTACAGATGACAAACCAAGCTGGTATAATTTTAGGGTATTAAAAGTAAAGAAGGATGTGTTTTTGTTAGGGGTAAGATGTTGATTAAATCTAGGTTGACTAGTTTGGGTCATTGTATGTGTAGAATATTTAAAGTTGTTATGGTGGTTGTCATGATCTAATTTTTGAATTTTTTTAAAAATAATAAATAAATAACAAAAAATTAAAAAAGAGAGATTTTTCTTGATTAGGGACCTAATTGTTAAATGTCAGAACTTTAGTAGTCATATTGAAAATGGTCATTTCTGTTGACAACAGCGCCGTTTTGAATCATTGTTCATCATCATCTTTTAAAAACCTAAAGACCAAATCAACAGGAAACGCAACCGAAAGAAATCATGGACCACGTTTCCCAGTTGTTATCCACGATGCGCCATTAGTCCTGCAATGAACGTGCTTATGCAGGCATAATCAAATGGGCATTCTTTGGCTTTATAAAACCAAAGAAAGGACCACAAAAAAGGGGAAGGAGAGACGAGCAAAATACAAAGGGGTGAGAAAAACAAAAACACAGAGATAAGGGTAACTAGAGAAAAACACGTGACGAACGAACAAAAAGGAAGGGAAGAACAGAGATAGAGAGAACAAAAACAGAGACTAAAGACAGACATTACAGAGAGAGACAGACAGACATAGGAATGAAGAAAAACAATGAACAGGGGAACACGAAGAGGCAAAAACAAGACACATAGGATAGAGCGTTCGGTCAACCTGCACACCATCATCGGCTTCGTCTCCAACAGACCATGTAAGTCTCTCTTATCTCTATCCCCGTCTTGCAATATTAATTCAGTGACACTATACATAGATAATTTTAATTCACCTCCTACTGTTCATTGTTTAATTAGCTGATTGTGCAAGCGTGAACCAGATCACGCGTGCCTATTGTGCCCGGCCAGTCAATGGTTTGAACTAGTGACAAGGTTGGGTCAGTTGGGTGCAACCCAGCCAAACAGGCTGGGCTCGACCCGGCCCAAAAAAAAAAAGAAACCATTTGTGGCCAAAGCCCAGTCGACCCAATTTATTATGGATCAAGGGTGTGTTTGGCAAAACACATTGCATTTTCTCTTTTATTTAACCTTTTTATATATTTAGTCAAACATGCTTTTTTGGATATCAGAAAATTCCAAAAAAAATTCGTGAACCTTTTGAATTTATTTGTAGGCCCCTCATTTTTTTAGGTATTTCATTGTATAATTGATATGTGGATTTTTATTATGAAATGCAAACCTGATATACAATACAATTTTTTCTTTTTAAAAAAATGTATGCATTGATTTAAATTCATTTTATTGGTTTATTCACTGACACTAGAGTTAAGAATATCATACATTTTTTTTGCTACGTAATACTTACCAATGCTAGAGTTGGAAGTATTCGTAGTTGAACATTCACTGATGCTAGAGTCAAGAATATCATAAACAGGCCATCATAGTATAAACCAACAAACTCTTAGCAATTTAAAACAAAACCAGTAATGCAGCTTACCTCAGGCACGACGTTTAAGGGGTGATAATATCTTATATTTTGCGTAACCAGTCTCGTACCATAGAATCTCTGTTGACCAGTTAGGGTTTCTAGTGACCATATACTAGGTGACAACTCCTTAAACAAGACATTTTCCTATCTAAAAACAAGATGTCAGAAATATGTTCTTTCATAATTTTTAATTTTTAAAGATTGTCATGATGTCTGGTGCAATAGTGATTTTTGTAATAGGACATGGTATTTTTTTATAGGCGAGCTAGATTATAGGCTTGCTTAGGTTCTTAACCTCCACCTCCAAACCACCATAAAGAAGGCTTGCTTCTCACTAATCCCTGCCCTGTTCCATAAAATATTAAAATCTTAGATATAAGCCTCTAGTCTCTCATTTTGTTTAAGATCCTTCAACTCTTTTAAAGGAACTTTTTTTCCCCTAAACCCACAACATAAAGCCTCTGTATACTCATCTTACGATATATATATATATATATATATATATATTGACCACTTAAACTTCACATAAAACTTTAATGCCAATAAAAAGTCATATCATCTAAGTAATAAGAGGCTAATTTAAGTTTTTCAGAGTCTTCATATCAAAGTATTGATTGTATTTATAAAGCTATTTATATACATCATCACCATTAAAGCATGAAAAATCCCTTCTAGGCTTATATAACTTATAAGAGTGATGTCATTCTTCACATCTCCAGCAAGGTTTTAAAACAGAACCTCCATGTGAAGGTCATGGTAAACTTTCATCGGACCATGTTCAACAATAGTTGATTATAGCTTCTACAAAATCGAGCCTTGTTGAAAAAAGAGCCCACTAATGAGGTCCTTTAGCTCTTATATTATGGATTTATGGTTAGCTTTCTAGTTTCTGCCCATAAACTTTCAGTAACTTCATCACTTGCTTATATTTTTTGCAATTGTTCCTTGTTAATAGAGTCATGAGAATCCTCTAGTTTTCCTAGATCTTGGACCTTATGTTAGGTACCATGCCTAGTGTTCGAAGATCCAAGGCTCTAATATAGCAAATGAAATGACAATAAAATCAATATCAACAGTCGCCAGAAGTAATGAAAACCAACTTAAAATATAAAATGTTTTAATAATGAAGGATAGAGAAAGAGTGACAATCTAGTCGATTCATTACTTTTTCCTTCTGAGCAAATTATTTGCTCTCATTATGTTACCTACTAGGAGCAATTCTAGAATCATATCCACCGCCACACTACACGTGACAAGCTATTCGACAAAAAAAAAAAAAACAATTTAAAACCCTTTATTCTTTTTTAAATTGAATTAGACTCCTATCTTCCATTTCTCTTGTAATAATTAATGGAGATGGTGTATTTAAGCTGTTTATGTTAAATTTAGATCATGTTTGGCATTGTGTTCAAAATATTATTTGTCTAAAATTTGATCAAATTAGTTTTATTAGTATTTTTTAAATTATTTTGATGTCCTGATATCAAAAATAAATTTTAAATTTTTTTATAAAAAATATTTTTATATATTTATAAGTGAGAACTACTTTAAAATATAACCTCTACTATATTTCTAAATAGTGGCTTAATGTATTGTAGTGTTTTCATTCTTAGTTATGTGTATTTAAAAAAAAAATCAATTTCAATTGATGAAGAACCCTCAGGCTAAACAGATACAATTAAGTTGTGCAGGTGTGATATAAAATAAATCTGGGACAATAAGGAACTGGGATTAAGTTTTAAATGGGTAGAATCTGTGTTAATTATATTACTCAGAACAATGAGAGAAAGACATCATGATAAAAAAGTATTAATACAGTCAAATTAAATAAAAACAAAAACTAACTGAAATAATCAATTTAATCAAAATCGGACCCCTCTACACACCGAGTGTCCAGAGCCATGGAAGTAGTTTATTGAGGTGGAGAACATAAGTCTGAACGAGGGCATCTAGCCCATAGATGGCCTGATAAGACATGATCGATAAATATTTCCCAGCCCAGTTAAGGCCCTTCATTTTCGACATGGAGATTCTGTCAATGGCACAGCAAGTTACTTCAAGTGACACTATATTCGTACCTGCTACGGAATCAGCATGAAATAACAAGGAAGCATCCTAGAAGCAGCAGCAGCCATTCCCATGAGGCAGCAAAAATCCAACTCCGTTCACCTAATTCTACAATAACTTCACTTTCCATTAACGAAGCTGCATATTTATGTATGTGCTTTAAACTTACTCTTGCCCCTCACTCTCTAAGCCGTACTATACATATAGGAGGCATTAATTTCTTAAGTTATAATTTCATTTATATAAGAGTGCTATGGCTATCTTGGTAGATGTCTTTGAAGGGGTATGTCTATGTGTTTCAACTCTGTGGGATCTGCAAGAAATGCGCTTTGCAAATGTGTTCGATGGTGTAAGTTCCATTGCAGCGTCAGTATTCATGGCTGCTGTATCGTGTTTTATAGCCATAAGGAGACGATGAAATTAACCATTAATTTGTTTCTGGTGATTTTCAGCAGGCAGGACATGGACTGAGTTGTTTTACTCTTGATAGGTTTGTTTGTATTGTTGTTGCTAGGACCGAGTGGTGCGTGGTAAATATAACATCAGACCACCACACCTAGGAGCATTGGTTGGAATTGTTTTTGTTGTTCGTTATTTTCTTTTTCCTCAAATTCTTAATATCTTTTTGTGTTATAAGCGCATGAGTTCGCTTTCTCACAAGAATGCTTCTTCTTCTTTTATACATATGTACTTGGTAGTTATTAAAATCCCCCGAAGACTATCTTTTCAAAGATTCAAATGATTGTCCTCAAAGGGAAGCAAGCTATTCTTCTTACAGTCTGATAGATTGTGTGTTATGTATAGAACAATGTTATAGTTCAAGAGGTTTTATATATATATATATATATATATATATAAAATGTGTGACAAGCCTTGCTGCTGGAAAATTGAACAACTTACTGCTGGAACTTAAACATCGAAAGAAAATAACAAAGCTAAGCCTTGTTCCTAGTTCTGACTAATTCGAGGTAGCCAACCTCAATTTCTAAACTGAAGACATAATAGAATTCACTGTGAGAAGCCCTCCTGCAGCCAACAATGACTGTTATTTATACTAAGAAAGCAGAACAGAAAGGGCGAAAGAAACTGGAAAGGGAAATTTAAATTTCCTTCCCCCGCTGCTGCCAGGGAGATGAACTTCAAGTTCTGATCTCCTTATCTAGAGGTTTGTTGAGTGGAGTTAATTCCTTACACGTTCTTCCCTTAGAGTTAGTCTCCTTAATTGTTGCCGAGCATGTTGCTCATTTTGCCGTATCAATCCCAACCCCTCTTCCTATTCTTTCACAACCTGCAGCTGAGGGAGACCACAGGCTGTTACATAATGTTTTTGGTCATGCCATAACAATCAATGGTTAACTACAGATCTGTTTTCATTTTAAACTCTCTTATTACTCCCATGATGCTGAGACCTTAAATTCCTTCTTTCCAGCCAAAGGGTACACAGTCTCAAGTTTCCTGTACCCATTATGTATAACAATAAACTAGAGACCATTGATGCCTGAACTACTCCTTTTTTTCGCTTTTGATACGCTCTAATCAAAGTCACTAATGAAAATCTAATGCTACACATCTAATTACATAATATAATATGCAGCCATTTATCCAGTGATTTGGGTAAGTAAGGCTGCATATTTCTTTTCATCTTTAATAAGTCTCTAATAGTCTTTGATTTATAAAAGAGACTGATGACTGTTACGCTAACATGAAAATGAAAGGATTACTAGCAAAATCTAAATCTCCCAACATTACAAAAGTTGCTACCTCAATAGCATATGAGAACATTTCTATTTTTGTGCACATGCACTATAAGTGAACAAGGAACTGGCCTTGGCATCAGAACAAGTCTCTGCTGCTGCTGAATGAACTTCCTAGAATTGGTATGGAAACCGGATAGAGGGTTATTTTGATTGTGCGACTCTGAGAGAAGCCAAGCAAATCTTTACACTCTTCAAGATCAGCATCACAAGTCAAAAGAACTGACTCGTGTTCGTTGTCCAAATACTTGAGACCAATTCTGCTGAAATCATATATATCAAAACGCTTTGCAATCTCTCGTCGCAAGTCACTGAAACCCCAATTTGGTTGCAAGCTAAAACGGATATTTTCATGACCAAAAGTGGCTTTAACTCTAAAGGCACCTCCATCTTGTAAACCCTGGCTATTACTTATTGCTAGGCGTGCTTGAGTCTCCAGATTTTGATGCTGGCCTAATGTTTCATGGCTTTTGGCTCTAGCAAATTCCTCCTGATTCAAGGAATTTATCTCTGATTTACTGCAAGTTCTCTTCAGCGCCTCGACAGGGTCTTCTACAGCTGAAGCATGTCCAGTGCTCGAGCCATTGGCTGTGCGGGTAAGCTGCTTTTGGCCATGACGGATGCTCAAACCAGAATTCTGACTGCTCAAAGAGGACTGCGATTTTGAATCAGTTCCTTCAGGGCTGAACAAGTGACTCTCAGGTTTTGGGTTTGATTCCTTTGAGTAGTCGGTTATCTTGAAAGATGAAAAGGGATTATGCCCAGAATAGTTGGGGGAGCTCAATTCTGGGAAGGCAGTATAAAAAGAATCAACTTCAATGAGACCTTGAGCACCCATGACAGAGTCAACTACAACTTGGAGTTTCCTCAAAGAGTGGTTAACCTTCTTGATCTTTCGAGAAGGCCAACGGTTGATACCATATTGCCTGCATATCCTTTTCAGAGTGGTGGGGCAAACTGCAATGGAAACGAACTGTGTAAGCACTTTTTTGTTCACTAGGCTAAAGCAAAACAAAACGGATAGGAACTTATTGGTCTGCTGGGCTACAGTGCCTTCTTGAGAAATTAGCCTTAACATAAAAAAAAAAGCTAAATACAAAAAGAGAAAAAGAAAATGAGATTCAAATATAATGGCATATTTTTGTACCTCCAATACTCTTAGCAGCATCTTTAAGGCTCCCAGAAAAGTATTTTCGAAGAACTTGCAAGCTGATTGTCTTCTCTGCCTTGGTCTGGCTCTTCTTGCCTTTTTTTCTGCTGCCTAACAAGTTACTCCAGGGAACATAAGAATCTTGGCCGCTTTCAACAGTACAGTGTTCAGGATTTTGTTGAAGCTTCCCAAACTCTGAAAATTCCTGCTCTCGGAACAGGTCTAAATCATTGTCATCCCAGTCAGCTGTCTCCCTGAACATCTCTTCTTCCTCGGGTTCTTGTTTCAGACATTCCCATGATTCGCAGAATTCCGGGACCAATTCATTGCTTTCAGGTTGAGAACTTTCAGAGTGTACTGGAGTTGTGATGGTCTCAATCACTTGTTCCTCCGTTTCAGAATAAACTGGAGGAGGGTTTTCAAGGGAGTTCTCTGCTTCTTCTTGATAGGTCAGATCGTGTGTGTTTATACTCAAATGACCAGACCCCATACAAGGCAAATATGGTGAAGGGTCATACACAACACTAGAGATGGAAGGTTCAGGCTCGAAAAAGTTGACTCCATCACTTCTCTCGCACCAATATCCTTGAACCAAGAGTTCATCCGTGAAATTCAAGTCCATAAAAGTGTCCGAGGTGGTCCTGAATATTGTATTTTTCCTGAAGGCACCGCCTTCCATGCAGATCTTTCTTCAAATTTGTATTCAGTCCAACCTATTAAATCGAAATTGCAGAAAAGTGTCACGAGGCAGAACACCATGGAACAGTAAAGATGAAAAATAAAAGGAGGGACTTCCAGGAAGGATTGTTATTGCTTGTATCCAAGAATCCGATATGATCAAGCCGCAGAACCATGGCTTCAACTAAAATTGTCTTGTCCACTGCAATCACAGATGGATCAGAGGCAGTAACCTACCGCAGTTCTATGGCAAACCAACACAAACTCGAAATAAGTAAACTAGTATCATCATAAGTACATAGAATCTATATTTTTATCAGGTCTTGCAGGATCTCACAAGCCAAAACGAAGAGAATGGAAACAGAGGACATTAAACACAGAGCAGTAGGATGATATAAATCAACAAATGAAAGATGCAGAGGAAGTACCTCGCTTTCTGAAGACCCTTGTATCAAGTTTCTTTATGCAGTAAACCAAAGCCAAGAATGACGCTGTTAAGGGAAGTTGAGAGTTTTCTCAGGATGAGATCCCTTCCACAGATTCTGAATATGAGAGAGTTTATTCTTCTTTCAGTTGTGACACCCCAGTAGTTATATAATCCCCAAGGCTAGCTGTACGCGTGCTCTATCGACGCAGGTAGCCTAAAGTCAACTGTGTAAACATAATAATTAAGGTTAAAAATTACTCGGGGAAAGATGGGAAGGGAACCCTTTCCACAGCAAAAGCATTAATTTTCAAAGATCAGTGAAAGTGAAAATTTTGAAAAGTAAAAGATTAGCCACTAAGTTATATTGAATGTTTATTGTTTCTCTCTGCCTTATTAAAAGATTCCTTGCTGTACTGTCCAACTCTATTTTAATGTTTATTCCATTAATCAAGAGCAAGTTGCCTCAACCATTCCCAGGTATTTTATTGAATAAAGGGTCCATGATAGCTATTTCATTCCGACATTATTACTATTAGAAAATAATATAAATTATATTTTTAGATTTTATTTAACAGCTTAATGTATTGGATCCAGATAGTTATTTGATATGGTATCAGAATTTTAATAACCAAACAATCACGAATTCGAATCTCATCATCCTTATTTGTTTGATAAAAATCAAGCACTGAATAATATGAACATATGCAAATTTCAAGGATAAAGAGATTTTACTTGAGAGGATGTGTTAAAGAATAATATAAATTATTTCTGTAATTTTATCTAATAACTTAAACTATTGAATTGAAATGATTCTTTTAATAATTTACTATTGAGTTGAAATGATTTTTTCAATAATTTACGAGGCGACATGGAGATTCTTTGATAAATTATCCTTTCTTGATCTTCTGCAATGTCCTTTCGCTTCATCGAGTCGCCACATCTTCACCCATAAAAGATAATCGAAGTCGAATCCTAATGATTCACGACTTTGAGATTCCAGACATGAAAGAAATATAGAATGGCGATTTCCTCTTCTTGGATGCTGCATCCTGAATGCTGATTGCTTGAGAAAACTGGCATCGCCTACAAGTGTTGCTTTCGAGGAAACACTAAAATATATATCCTTGCAAAAAAAAAAAAAAAATCGAAGTAAGACCAAAATCATTCATCAAGGTGAATTATTAGTTTGGAAATTCCAATGATTTGGTGGCAAGTCAGCATCAACGTTGTAATGGCAGCGTGTTTTTTTTTTTGTTTTGTATTGACAGCACAGTTATTTTTTAAAATATTTTTTATTTAAAAATATATATATCAAAATAATATATTTTTATTTTTAACATCATAACATCAAAATAATTTAAAAACACAAAAAAAAATTTAAAACAAAAAAATTTATTTTTCATGAAATACTGATTAAAACTAGTTATTTTAATACATTTTATAATTTGATGTTATTCCGAATAGCAATATAGTTTAAAAGATATTAAATTAACATGAGAGAGGATAGAGAATAAGAAAATAAACTTAGAAACACGTCAAAACTCTGATTATGATATTATTAATATAATTATAAAAATTTAGACAAAACAAATTTAATAACACAAAAAAAAAAACACTAGTAATAACCCGAGTAGATGACACCGTCATGAAACATAAAAAAGGGTACCACTATCTTGGGGCGGCAAATTGGAAACTGATTCCTAATTTTTTAAGGGTTCTGATTAGTCATCAGAAATAGACTAGAAAGCTAATTAATAGCAACCATGACGATAGAATAATGGTTACGTGCTAGCCATGACCAGACACTCTTTTGTTTATATTATATGTTCCTTTTCTTCTTAATTAAACCATTAAGTTATGTCCGTTTGCTGGTGTAAAGCATGGTATGTGGCGATTGGTGTCTGTTTAATGATGTCGGAGGAGGATTTCACTACAGGTTTTCCACAAAAGCCTCTCATGGCCTCAATAATTAATGTTCTTTTCTAGGGCTGACCATCCTCTTGCATTATAATATCTGTGTGTACAGATCCTCCGCCAACGGTTTCTCTTCTCCGCCATGGGCACATTGGAAGATACAAAACAGTCGCCTGGTTCCTGTCAGCACTCTGTGCTGTTTCAGATCTAACTCTAAACTCGGTCAAAGTGAGAGCAGCAGTTCTGTCATCAGATTTGGTGTTTTGTACTTGCTAGTTAAAGAAATTAATTATGTCCAATAAAAATATTTTTGGTTGTGATTTAAAAAATAATAGGTTTACAAAAATATTAAAATTATTTTAAAATAGATTTTTACATGTAAAATAAATAAATAAATAAATTTTGAAATGCAATTATATATATTATTATACCCAATTTAAAAAATATATATAAATTATTTAACTACCGAAATAATTTTTTCGATCTAGTTGACCATGAT
>Ga0325414_1000024_pt1 | contig 75725 bp, 28 predicted proteins | sample PopdelMetagenome_8_FD_206183 | JGI IMG/M metagenome (GOLD analysis project Ga0325414, IMG submission 206183) | Populus deltoides microbial communities from Bellville, Georgia, United States - Leaf-PdKOR-R3 | ecosystem: Host-associated > Plants > Phyllosphere > Phylloplane/Leaf | place: USA... | reverse complement strand
CGGATCAAGAATTGCCTCTTTATAGGAAGAGGGCTCAAAGAGACAATGAATAGAAGCTAAAAAGGAAGTAAATGATGAAGAATAACAAGAATAAGCAAAATCTGGTAGTTTTGTGGACTTACGAATGCGGATGGACTGACGTGGAGGTGGATCCACAATCTCAGATGAAGCTTGAGGGGCTGTAGATGAGAATGGAGCTTCAGGTGTGCCAGAGAGTAAAGTACCAGTACCTGCAGAGTTATGAGTACAAATTGATCGAACATAGGGAGAGGTATCATTACCAGAATCCTCAGAAAAAGGATTTATATGAATAAGATCAGATTTTGTCAGGCTATGAGTAGTGGATGGAATAGAAAAGAAAGGTATATGCTCAAGGAAGACAACATGACGAGACACATAAAGTTTCTGAGTTATTGGATCAAAACAACAATACCCCTTTTTACCTTCACCATAACCCAGAAAGACACAAATAGCGGATCGAGGGGATAGCTTACTGCGTTCTACATGAGGACGAAGAACGAAACAAGTACAACCAAAGACTCTAAATGAGGAATAATCAGGGACATATCCATATAACTTTTCAAAAGGAGATAGACCCGAACTATGAGAAGATGGAATTGTATTAATCAAACTTACAGCAGTAAGAACAGCTTCTCCCCAAAACTCACTAGGAAAAAAAGCAGACAACAAGAGAGAACGAGCAGTTTCGACAATGTGCCTATGTTTTCTTTCAGCTACACCATTTTGTTCAGGAGCATCTATACATGAAGTTTGGTGGATGGTTCCATCTAAGGCAAGCATTTGACAAAATTTATTTGAGGTGTATTCCCCACCTAAATCACACCTAAAGCATTTGATCACAGCAGAATGTTGAGTTTTGATAAGAGCTCGAAAAGCTACATATATCTCAAAGAATTCAAAACGATGTTTCATTAAATAAACCCAACAATAACGAGTATGATCATCAATAAAAGAGACATAATATCGAGACCCTCCTTTTGTGGAAACAGGAGAAGGTCCCCATACATCAGAATGAATCAAATCAAATGGTGAAGATGAAACAGAAATACTTCGATTAAAAGGTAAAGCAGAAAATTTTGCCAGTTTACATCCACTACAATCAGAAATGTCACAAGTTTTCAAATTTCCTAAAGCTCCTGTGGATGCCAAAAATCTCAAACGAGAAGACGAAACATGACCTAGACGGGAATGCCATAAATAAAAACTAGAAGATGAAAGACTCAAACGAAAGGAAGACAAATCAGCAGTAGCAGTAGCAGCGGCAGCAGCAGCAACTGGCACTTTTAACTCATCCAAAATATATAGCCCATTCTCTCTACGGCCTGTCCCAATTAGCTTCTGAGACTGCAGATCCTGTACACAACAAAACGAACCAGAAAACATGACTAAATAATCACCAGAATCACATATTTGACCAACAGACGCAAGATTCAATTTGAGTTTTGGAATAAGATAAACATTAGGGAGAGACAAATGAGGTGTGACAACAGAACCAACACCTGCTAAGGGTATATGAGTGCCATTAACAGTCATAACAGGAATGGAAGACAAAGGGGACACAGAGATAAAAGATGAAGAATCTAGAGATATATGATGGGAATCACAAGAATCTAAGACCCATTCAGAGTGTGACATACCTGAGGAACTATGAGACAACTGACCTATGAAAGAAGAAGCGGACATTGCTTGTGGCTGCAAGGAGATAAACTTCTGAAATTGCTCAGCCAAAGTATTAGGATCTGTAATAGAGCCTGGGGAAGCTACTGCTGCGGTATTGTGGTGTGGTGGTTTATAACCCTGAGGTGGTCTATGAGCATTAGATTGTGACTGACTGCTAGACTTCCAAGCTTGATTCTGATGTCTCAACTTAGGACACTGAGCCTTCTAATGAACTTTCTGCTTACAGAAACTACATTCATCGAAGCCAATCCTTGTGTAAGACTTGTTATGATGATTAGAAAATGGCTTTGAAGGTATTGCTAATACCGAAGGATTTGAAGCAGAAAGAATTCCCTTTTCAGAATAAGACTGAAGATGTATTGCTTCAACCAATAACTCACTGACAACAGAGTCAACAGAAGGCAGTGGAGAACGATGTAGAATTGAACCTCTAAGTCCTTCGAAATCACTGCGAAGTGCTGTTAAAAACTGTATCAATCGTTGCTGCTCTCTACGCTCAATATAGGCACCACATGCCTTTAATTCTATCGATTCTGTAAGAGCCAATTGATCCCAAAGATCTGTCATAGCATAATAAAACTCTTGAATACTCATATTCTTCTGATGAAGAGCTCGTATGTCATTCTCTAATTGATGTTGTTTTGCAAAATTCGATTGTGTGAATAACCTTTGCAAATGATCTCAATCCTCTTTTGCTGTCTCATACTTCGCCAACGCCAACTGCGTACCCATCGAATGCTCAACAGAATTGTTGATCCAAGTAATGATCTTTGCATTATTTGCTTCCCATGTATCTATCAAACCAGCATCTCCTTCCTCAATATTCTTAGGTATCATATAAGTTCCACTAACATACCCCCACATCTTCTTACCTTTAAGGAAATTTCTCATTATATAACTCCAATACGAATAGTTCTTCCCATCCAACCTCACACTCACAGATTGAAGCGAATCATCTCTTTCAGTAGCCATAATCAATAGTCACAGAGAACCAGAATGCAAAAGCAGCGGAAAACAAAATACCAAATTGCAGAAACTGAACAGAGATTGCAGAAACTAAACAGAGATTGCAGAAACTAAACAAATATCTTCTTAATGAAATACCAAAATAATTGCAGAAACTGAATGCAAATATCAAATTGCAGAAATTGAAGGGAAGATGAAATACCAAAATAATTGCAGAAACTGAATACAAATATCAAATTGCAAAGGCTGCAGGAAAGACGAAATACCAAATTTTGCAGAAGCGAAAGACAAAATCTCACTCCAAAATTTTTTGACAAAGCCGCGAACTTGTATTTGGGATTAAGCCTCGTTCCATAAAACCAGCTTTGATGCCATGTTAAAATAATTAAGATGAAACACGAAAAGGAGGCTAGAATTTTTAATGATCTGTTTATTATGAGTGCTTAGTCTTAACCTAAATACAAATAAAGTATATATATGTTAAACTGAAAGTATTATTTTACCCTTAATAAATAAGACTACATATATATTATTTAACAAGTTTAACATATATTAATTCATGGCCAGCCATTCATAACCATTGAACTCGATTCTACAGTATGATTGAAAGTTATCGTCTTCAAGGATTTCTTTAGGTTCCATTGAACTAACAGAAAAAGATATATGAAGTGGTGGTCTTATTCTCCTCGACTGGTACAGTTTTCCTGTCACAAGGATTTCAAGAAATAGACATTAAATTCAATGGCTAAAGTGGCATTTAGGAATAGGAATGCATTAGTTTCCAGGGAAGCTCTATGCTGCGGTCCAAATTAAAAGAAAAATTTGAACTAAAAATTATTTTTCTGCCTAAAAGTATTATTTGACATTTTTATTAAATCTGATTCAAGTATCAATTTTAAAATTTATTAATTTAATTTCCTTGTCTAATATAAATTTAAAATTAAATTATATTTAAAAGTTATCGTGTTTAATTAACTTAGCGGGTAGTTGAGATTAATAAAACAATTTAGGTTGTGTCTTAGCCAACATTTTCTATATATATATATATATATATATATATATATATATATATATATATATATATATATATATATATATAACAGAACACGATAATAACTATGGAGATTATAACATTAAAATAATCATACATTAATTTTTTATTTAGATATATACATTACCTTTTATAATATAGTTCTTCAAGCTGAGAGTTAAGGATGGACATGAAAGTTACAATCTTTTAAAACAAATTCATATTTTTAAAAACTAAAAATATATATTTATATTTTTTGTATAGGTCCATAAAAAAAAAAAAAAACTCCAAATCAAACACTCTCTTGAACATTAGGACACCAGCTGACGTGTATATAAGCCACACACTATAGACACTTTTTTTAGTAATATTACTCGCACACTCTTTCTTCTTTCTCACACACTCCACTGTACTTTGTTTTAGGTCCTCCACTTGCTGCAAATGTAAAGTATCATTATTCTTTTTCCTTAAGTTGACCGGTAGATATCGTTTTATATTGTGATGATGGATTTATTTTAAAGTACTTTATATGTGAAGATAAATTAAAATAATATTTTTTTTATTTTTAAAATTTAAAATCATCACATGTAAAAATATAAAAAATAATTTTAATTTTTAAAAACTGTTTAAAACCCAAAAACAAATTAATATATTGTTCTTCATTGTTTAATTGGAGCCTTCTGCAAAATTCAAGAATGGTAGGTGTTGAAAAATCTCAGTCAACAAGCATGCCTGAATATTTAGTTGGAGGCTTATGAGAAACTCAAAGAATAGGAGGCGGTGATAAATTAATTTCTGGATTGATCTTTAACAGGGACTGTTCAATGGACAAATTTCTACGCCCGAGCTCATTGGACTGGCCTGGTATGTCTTTGTAGACCTAGAAGCTGTTCAGTTGCGTACTAGCTAGGTTCTTGGGACGTTACAGACGAACATATGGACGATAGAGACAAACACCATTAGTGCAAACACTAGCTTTCTTCAATTCGCAAGCAATAAAATCACATCACAAAAGTCTTTTCTCTTTTGAATGATCATAGGTTACAAAGTGATGTTAATTTGATTGTAACATTTCATTGATGAACCTGTCTAAATTGATGGATGATGAACCATTAGGGACTGTAGCCTCTTCCGCCACCTTCTTCCAGTGTTTGGCCTTTTCCCTCATTTTCTTACACTCTTCTCCTCCCATCAAGTTCCTGATAAGCTTCTCCACTTCTTCCCTCCTGACATTGTTATCAATCTGCATGCCAACTCCCCATTCAATGCAAGCATAGCTACAATTTATTGGTTGATCAGCAAATAAAGGCCAACATATCACTGGCACTCCAGCACACAAGCTTTCAATAATCGAATTCCAACCAGTGTGAGTTAGAAATCCCCCGACTGATGGGTGGTTCAGAACTTCCTCTTGTGGACACCAACTAGTTACGAAACCACGATTCTGAGTTTCCACTTGAAACTCAGCTGGCAAAATCGCCGACTCACCGGTAACCAAATCCGGCCTTAAAATCCACAAGAACGAGATCTCGCTATTAGCCAGTCCCATTGCAAACTCAACCAGCTGCTCTGCTGTCATCACTGCTATGCTTCCAAAGTTCACATAGACAACTGACTTGGGCTCCTTGGTATCTAGCCACTGAAGGCATTCACTATCTTCTTTCCATAGATTGTATCCAATAGAGCTCAAACCATCTTGTTGAATTTGATTGAGAAGCAACTGGAGTGGACCGATGGAATACACACGAGGAAATATAGTGGAAAGGCCATCCAAAACATCTTGCTCGAGTGCATCAAAAGTATGAATAGCAATTGCATGAGCCTTAACAGAAGTCTCAGCTGCTCGCATTACAAAGTTGAATGCGAAGTCATCTGGATCTATTCTTCGAGTATACGGAAAATCTTTAAGTTGGAGCGGTTTCATACCAGGGATTCCTTCTATAATTGTATTTTCAAGATAACCATTTGTTAGATAACTTTCATCTGTAAGAACACAGCGCGTTCAAGTTAGATCATGCTGAACAATCATTGGATAGAATCATCAGACAATCATAGTTCTGTTCAAACAAGAATTTTCTCGATTATAATCTAATAACCAGGCAGTCTAAATCAATAAAAATGCCTCATGATCTTACAAAGACTTTCTTGAAAAGTTTTGAGCGCACAATTGGGCTGATCTTAATTTACCTCATCTAAGAATCAAGACTAGATCAACCACGTGCCCTGTGACCTCTACAACAAGATTAGTACCTTTAAGTGGAAGGAAGCCCTTCTCCTATCAAGACTAGATCAACCACGTGCCCTGTGACCTCTACAACAACAAGATTAGTACCTTTAAGTGGAAGGAAGCCCTTCTCCTGGAGGTCATGAAGCTGCTTGAATCCCATATATCCACATGCAGACATGGTGACAAGCATCACAAGTGGGAGTCCAAGTTCTTCAGCAGCTGTGATGGTGAATCGCATGAAAACATCAGAAACTAGGCAAGTCATCGAAGGATTGTCAAGTTTGGCTAGAAGAACCTTTAAGGGAGCTAACATGTTATTTTCAACAGCCATGGCAAGAGGAAGAGTTTCCTGGGAAGCATCTCTATGTGAAGGAGGTAGGCCATCAGGGATGGTTTCAAACCGGAAGTGGGGCAAGCCATCAAGGGCATCTGGGCCTCTTGATTTCAAGAAACGTTGGTGATTGAATTCTGTGTTGACAAATGTTATGTGAAAACCTTTGGAGTGCAAGAGTTTTGCCAATTTAAGCATGGTTTTTATATGGCTTTGAAATGGATACGGGATCAAAACCATGTGAGGCATATAATTAGCTTCTGGTTTGGATCCCATCTCTCTCAACTCTCTATGCTTGCTTCGTTTCTTCAGAAGACTGCAGACCATGCAGTATATTATTGGATGTGAACTCTCTGGTGATATATCTCATCAATGAATATCTTTTAGGGTGTATGTCTCTTTATAAGTACGAGATATGTAGCTTGATGTGAATGGACTCAGAAGTGGATTCTGATTCAAGAGCAGGAAGGCTCAGTTGCCTAGATTCCTCCCCACTTTCAGAAGATACATTCCAGATGACCGGTGACCGGATCTTGTACAGGTTCAATTATTTTATTTTTCGTGGTGATTAAGTTTTAAATAAATCAATAGCTTATTTGGATTCAAGACGTTCTCTGTGGATCCCATTGATGCGCGCATGTGCAATCGCATAAAACACCACTTCTCCAACAAATAATCAATAAAATCGAATCATGAAACTTGTTTTCTTTTTCTAAAATCAAAATAAGTAACAAATTAACTCAATGATTAATTAGAATATTTCATTTATGTGTTTGTCTAAATTAGTGGAGGATAAACCTTTTGGGCCAGTAGCCTCTTCATCCAACTTCTTCCACTGCATGCCTTTTCCCCTCATTTTCCTACCCTCTTCTCCTTCCATTAACATTTTGACATATTGAAATCATTTTTAATCTCCACACCAAACTCCCCACTCACTGCCAGCATATATAGCTACTGTTTATTGCCTGATCAGTAAAAAAAAGGCCAACAAATCATAGGAACTCCTGCACACAAGCTTTCAACAGTTGATTCTCGTTATAGCCAGCCTCTAAGATTTTTTGTAGTAAAAAGAGTTTAGAGATTGTTTAGATATAATGTAATATTCTAATTTTTTAAAAAATTATGTCGGAAAAAAAAAAAACTAGCAAGTTAATGCTATGGGGCTCCAATGGACAGAAGAGTGTGGATTTCTTGCTGAACGACAGCTTGCTCGTACTCATTATTAGTGGGGGTGGGGGGACGGGGGTGGGACGATAAGAAATGTGCGGCAGTGGCACAAGTAAGCTCCTACTCAGAAATGTGCGCAGAATGTTTGATACCTTTTTGTCGTCACTGATGTAGATTGAGCATTCACATTGATCAGTTATTCAAAAAAGAAAAAAAGTAAAAGAACATGACTGATGAGTTTTGCTATTACATGTAGTATTATTATATTAATACAACTATATATTTATTATTAATAAAGATTATATTTTTTTTAATATTTATATAATATAATATTATATTAATGAATCTAATATTTGATTTATAAATGTAGAGTAAAGATAGAGTCTATTAGACAAAAATGCTTAATAAAAAAAATTATAAAGTTATAATTATAGAATTCTTATTACATCAAAGAATTATTTCTAAAATGTTTCTTATCGATATTCTCTTAAATACTGAACATATATTAGAGCAGTAGAGGTTAATAAATATTATGTTCTTTCTATTATGAAAAGAAGTTAATGTTCTCATAAGTTGAGGTATAAAAGATACCTAAAATTAATATGTAGGTATTTGCCATAAGACATGTATACTAAACCAACCCGCATGAGAATTCTATATATAGATATAACATGTCTATGGAAAGGCTCAAGTAACGATTGTGTAAGTAATTTTTAAATTTAAAATCATTAAGTTATCTTATAAAAAGAATGTTATGCTTTAAACCTATTACATGTTATCTTAATCGAGACAACGAAGAGACAAACATTAGGAATAACATGAATCATATGAAGGTACTTGAGTGATTAATAGAGGATTTATCACCCTAGGTGAATTAGAAAAAATGCTCTATCTAATCTCAAATCGTATTGAGTACTAAGAAATTCTTGGCTAAGATTAAATGAAATTTTAAAATAGTTTCAAATTTTATTTAAATGATTAATGACTATTACATAGAGAACAAACATGATTTAACATAGTAGATATACTTCATACTTTAATGTTAAATCAGAACAAACAATATGAGAATAAAACTGCTAGTGTTGTTATAATTATAATTATTAGGAAAAAAAATTCTAAAAGGACGGAAACTACCATAGCAATTCATAATAAAAAGATGATGTTTCCATTTTGAAAACAAACCAAATAACTAGTTACCCGTGGTAATATTGTTTTTCTATATGTATTTATTAGTCATTACTGTACTGATAGAGGTAATATTGATCTTTTTATAATTTTTATGTAGAGTTTTTATCGTATAAAATAATTATATTGTCTTTAAAATTGATTTTTTAAAGTTAATGTCTAGTGATATTTCTGTATTTTCATTTTTTCCAGCTCAATAAAATGGAAAGGCCATCTAAAACTTCTGGTTCCAAGGCGTCGAAAGTATAAAAAGCAATTGCACGAGCTTTAACAGAAGTCTCAGCAGCTCCAATGACAAAGTTAAATACAACCTCATCTGGATCTGTTGTTTGAATAAATGGAAAATCTTTAAGACGAACGTCTTTCATACCAGGAGCCCAGTCTACTTTTGTCTCAAGATAGCCGTTGCTTAGACTGCTCAAATCTGCAAAACACAATCTTATTAGACCAAGCTCAAAATGAAAATTTATTGCACGTAATCATTGATCTTGCCTGTGTGATTTAAGCTTGGTAATTTTTGTCGGAACGCCGGCATACCAAATTAATTAGATTGTAATATTGTTTTAATAACAATAAAGTGTATTAATAAAAAAGAAATCATTTAAAAGATAATTACTAAAAAGTTAAAACATCATTTACACTAAAATAAAATGAATGCGATGTAAAAAATAAATAAAAAGAAAACAAAAAGAAATGCAAAAGGAAATAATAATCAAATTAGTGAGCACATTTAAATACTATTTACATTATGAATAAGATGTATAGCTAAAATTAAATTTATTATACTTTAGTCAAATTGATAATCTATACAAGATCGAAGAGAAACTGGTATCGCAATCCGGCTACACCTTATTATAAACTAAATTATTTTTTATGAGTTAAATACTCCATGTTAGGCTGAAAAAAATGAGATTCCAAGCCTGAATGCGAAATATATCTTCCGCTAAAAAATACTGATAAATAAATAAAAATCTAAGAGTAGGAGGAATGCACCGGATACTCCCACCATCATAAAATTTTTATGATTTCTAGGATTATCTGATTTAATAATTGTCAGATTTTTAGAGAAGTTATTTGGAAAAGGATATTATATAAAATTTACGTGGTTCTATGGCATGTTATTTGAATTATGCCGTCGAACGTACAGTATATATAACATAATATAATATATTATATTTTAAATAAAAGAAATTGTTGTCGTGATAATGTTTTATAATCATTTCTCCATCAACTTGCAAGGGAGAATCTGGATGTTTGAAAATTTAGAAAAGAATAAAGCTGCAAAATACTAAAGAAGTTGTATAATGGTGTAATAAAGCCACTTTGCTTGGAAGTTCACTTGTAATTGATGATAACTTAAATAATAAATTAACAAGCATGTGAATTACTTTTGATTGGAGTGAAGTCTCTCTCTCTCTGAGAGCATGGAGCTGTTTAAATCCCATATAGCCACATGCATTCATAGTGGCATACATCACAACTGGAAGACCAACTTCTTCCCCAGCTTTGATGGAGATTGGAGCGAAGGGATCAGAAACAATGCAGGTAACCGGAGGGTTGTTCTCCGATACGGTATTTTTGAGTTGTAAAAGAAGATCTTTAAAGGGTGCTAAGAAATTCTTGTTTATGGCATCACAAAGAGAAGGTATGTCTTGGGTGGCATCGATATCTGAAGGAGGGAGACCATCAGGAATGGTTCTAAATTAATGGAAGCCAGGCAAGTCATCAAGGGCATGAGGTCCTCTTGACCTAAGGAAACGTTTGTGATTGAATTCTGTGTTGACAAACGTGATGTGAAGACCTTTGTAGTGAAGAAGCTTTGCAAGTTTAAGCATAGTCTTTATATGACCTTGGAGTGGACTTGGGATCATAACAACATGAGGCTTCGAAATGGATCCGATATCTCTCTCCTTCTCTCTTACTAGCTAGTTTGCTTGCTTCTCTCTGTTCAGTCTCAACGATTCTTTTCCTGTCATTTATAGCCAGAAATGCTTGTTTTTCTATTTCCAAATTTGTATCTTCCTTGAACTTTTTATTTTTATTTTATTAATGTCATGTTTTGCCAAGTCATTGTAGTTGTACTATAGTGATAACGACGAGAATTTTTACAGGCACGAGGGAATACCAAGTAGTAGTTTATTAGTTGTTTTTTTTGGATTTATTTAAAAAAAAATATTATAATTAGAATAAAAAATTTTAAATGAAAATATTTTTTTTATATATTTGTCTCGTTTTTTTCAAGGTGGATCAGACATAAAAAATAAAAAGCAACTAATTAATTTGTGAATCACAGCTCACAAAATCAAATCCTAAATATTTTTATTTAGGAAGGAAACCTACCAAATCTTGCACTTACAAACTAGCTTACACTGTGGGTAAAATAATATCAACTACTCAAGAGCGCACTAATTGTCTCCCTCTCCACTTAGGTTTTGTCTTTAATGATTGGTTGTACCATGTTTCTTGCCATTCGAACCACTCTAGCATCTATATTAGCCTCTTTCTCTATAGCACGCATCATGTATATTCACTTTGCCTTGATTGAACTGTGTTAGTATTATGGAATGTGTTGTATTTTAGAAAAGATTATATTTTTCTTGTATAATGTTATATTGTGCAGTGTGCTACATATTAATTATTGTATTCTACTCTACTTATATAAATATAAGAGATGACTACTATAATATGAGAGCCTCTTAAATTGATCATAAACCTTGTTTTAACTTGGTATTAGAGCTTAAAACATCTAGAATAGATTCAAAGCTTCCTTCCCCTCTGCAGAACATGTTCCAGGCTGCCTCCCCTGCATAACAGATTCTTCCCTGTTTTTTTCGCTCTTGCCCGATCTTTGCTATTGCAGGTTTCTTGGTGCAATTTTTGCTACTACATTATTGCCTCCCCTGTAGAACAGATTGTTCCTCAACCGTCTCTCTTGCCTCCGTAGACAAGTGTAGTATTTCAGCTTATTTCCTCCGCTGCAGTATTCCAGCTTACTGCACTCAGCTAGCTCTTCCTCAACACAAGTTATTTCTCCAGCAATAATTTGCCGATTCTGGATCCTTCTGCTGCCACAACTATGAACAATGGCAGCTCTTTTACTTCTTCCTTGAATGTACCTGTCTCTACCAACAATGCAGTCATGACTACTGCAACAATTTCTGCCGCAAAAATAGTCATCACTCCACTTTCTAACACACAACATATAATCAATCTTAAGCTTACCAACACCAATTATCTATTTTGAAATCAATCTTAAGCTTACCAACACCAATTATCTATTTTGATTGGTCAAGGAGTGTTCTCCTTTGTCAATGGCTCTACGATGTCCTACTTCACATGTACAATGATGTTTCTACCACTGAAACAACCAACAACTCTGGCTTTTCCCAAGCCTTTTTGGCATGAAAACAGCAAGATAAACTTATCCTCAGCGCCCTCCTCTCCTCTTTGTCCATAGACGTGCTCCATCTTTGTGGTAGATTGCCTAACATCTGCAAGTGTATGGAGCACGTTAGAACATGCTCTTGCATCTCCGTCAAACTCTCGAATCATGCAATTACATGGTTGTCTTCAGGACCTTCGCCTGGGTGATGATTCTGTCACCACCTATCTACAGAAAGTTAAGGGGTTCTTTGATGAACTTGTTGTCGCAGGTCGCCCCATCTTTTTCACGGACTTCAATTTGCATGTTTTTCGGGGTCTCCGTAGTGACTTTCATGATCTTATTACAAGCTTGTCGACAAAAGTTGACCCTCTGTCGTATTCTAAACTCCATAGCCACCTATCCACTCATAAATTTTTACATCGGAGCTCTTTTCCATTCAGTCACACGGCTGCACTGTTGCTGCCAACGCCTACACAGCCCCCTTCTGCCTTTGCTGCCTAGTGAGTATTTTCAGGATTTAATGGCACTAGTTCTTCCTCCCAGCAGGGTAGAGGAAGACGTAATGGTTGGCGTAACATGCGCCCCTCCTCTGCCCAGTATAGTGGCAACGATTTCAGAGGAGGCAATAACAGGCATAACTAGCAGCAGCACCGTGGAAACTTGCAACAACACCGTCCTGACTAGCAGCAAAACAGATCCAACACTGGACAGTGGGGGCGTCAGCTGAATTGTCAGCTCTGCAACATGTTTGGGCACTCCACACAGTAGTGCTCGCAGCTTGTGCACCATGGGAATCAAGCATAAGCTAATCTCTCTTTTAGTAACGCTTCAGCAGTAGAAAATTTTGTCACTTTGTTTCTTGACACCGACGCAAATCAACAAGTTACTCTAGATATTTCTAGTACGATCAATTACATGTTAGTGATGTTAAGGGACTTGTCATATCTAATACAGCCCATAATATCTTACGTACCCCTAACCGAGTCTTTACTTTGTCTAATATATTGCATATGCCACAAATTAAGAAACGACTCTTATTTGTTCAACAATTATGCCTTGAAAATTGTGTCTTTTTTGAATTTCACTCTTCTGTTTTCAAAGTTAAGGATCTCATAACCAAGCCAGTTCTGATTTCCAATCAGAGTAAAGATGGCCTCTATGTCTTTTCAGAGTCTTCTGCCATGTTTCAGCCTCAAGCTTTTTTGTTTGCTAGCTTATCCACTTCTACTAATGTTTGGCATCGTCAAGTCGATCACCCTAGCTCCCAGGTTTTGAGTTTCTTAGCGTCAAATAAAAAGGTCACTTGTACCTCTCGTCCTTTAAATTTTCAGTGTCCAGCATGTCCGTTAGGAAAATCATTGCGTCTGTCATTACAACCTACGACCATAAAACATCTACTCTAACAAGTTGGATCCGCGAACTTGTGTTTGAGATTAAGCCTCGTTCCATAAAACCAGCTCTAATACCATGTGAAAATAATTAAGATGAAACACGAAAAGGAGACTAGAATTATGAATGATTTGTTTATTATGAGTGCTTAGTTTTAACCTAAATACAAATAAAGTATATATAGGTTAAACTGAAAGTATTATTCTACCCTTAATAAATAAGACTACATAAATATTATTGAACAGTTTCAACATGTGTTCGACCCTTTCAATTTTAAAATTTTAAATGAATTCATATGACATATTTCATCACTTGAAAAGCCTGAATTCATACAACACAAAGCACAGTCATTGCATGCATTTTAAGAATACCCACTTACATATTCAAATTCAAGAGCAGGAGGTGACACGAATTGATTCAGTGGCTCAAATGACTTGGTATCCTCATCTTTATTTCTTAACTGGAAGATAGAATGCTTCAAATAACAAATTCAAACATCCACCAATAAATATCTGAAAAGGAAAAAGAAGAATTGCAGTCCTATATCTCATATTAAGCACAGTGCCAAAAGATCAAGAAGAACCAAGGTGGTGGAATATAAATCTCTACTTGTTATTATTTTGTTTGTTTTTTCTTCTGTAGGAAACAGGACTGGGATGCCGATTTTAACCTACAGCGCCATGACAGGGATTGTTTTCTTCATATTATCCACCGTCACGTTCCCCAATTTGACATCTCTCTAGAGAATATTATGTGCGTGATTTGTTCTTTCAATGCTCTAAAATGTGCCAGGGCAGTGCTGGAAAGAGAGACGCATTTTAGAGAAGCAACTTTTATCACTCCTTCAGGATGCTACTCGATGAACCCACTGCATCGTGCAGCTCGGAAGGTTTAACCCTGAAATGATTGACTTGTGTCTTTTCTATGGAGACAGCAGATGTGTTATTGATGACTAGCACAATAAGATGCTTCTTGTCATGGGGTAATTTTTCGCTACATGAATAAACCCGTGCGGCAGCCTAGTCTCCCGCTAGACTCAGCCTTCCCTCGCCAATCTCACTCGTGTTTGCCTAGTAACTAAGCAAGCGGAATACACAAGTAAGAATAAGAATCAAAGTGCACAACAAGCTTTACAGGAACTCTTTCCCAATCGTTATTGATCTCGTACACAAAGGAAACTATACACAAATCTGTATGTGTGCTATGCACAAAGATTGCATGCTACACCAAGCTATCTCTAACTAGTGCTTTACATGTTCTTGCATGCCCCTACATGTTGGACAGTCCTTCGTCCAAGTTTCAGATCGTGCCAAGTCGAACCAATGACTTGCACAAGCCGTTTCGCGCTGCCGAATTCACATTTGCGTGCAGGCTGCCAATTCCTGCGATGCTGAATTCGCATCTGCGTGCAAGCTGCCAATGTCTTTGCTGCCGAATTCCACGACAACCCCTGTTCTAATCAACCTATGCCCCTGACGAGTTTTCCTGCTTGACATGGATAGTCCATCATCCAGCCCGTGTTCGTCAACAATCTGCGCAGCCAATTTTCCTTTGACGAACCTACAGCCGCACAAATCTGCGCTGCCAATTTTTTCCACTGTTGGCATAGCTGCCAGCACCCTTAGACATTGTTTTGGACAGCCTGCTTAAAGTGTGCACCTCGTGCACGTTTAACACTGTTACAAACCACCCCTATTAAAAGAACCCAACACCCTCGTCGGACAGATTCGAAGTATCCTCACACCGTATCTGTTCCTCGTCACAATCCATGTTTCTCCCACAAAACCTTTAGCTTTCACCACATTCAACAACAATTCAGTCCACCGAATTTCATCAACCTGTTTCAAAACCAAGTTGTGACACATTCTGTTTGGTTCGTTAGTTTTCCATAAATGTCAAACATATCATACTCGTAAGTCTGTTTCGCAAAGTTTAGATGCCACACCTAGCACCCAAGGAATTCGTCCCTTTCTTCACAAAATACAGCCATACAAAACCCCCCATCAAGGAATCATATGAACTCCTATACGAACCCATAATTCCTCATCTATTCCGTATTCCACTTGCAAGTATAAAATTCCAAATATTGCTTACTTGTACATTGTACAGCAATCAACTCATCCTGCCGAATTCGCCTCAGCCCATGTAAGGCTGCCGCTCTCCATCGCTGCCGAATTCTATGCGGTGTGTTTTTTGTTGGCACATCCTCACGCCTAGAGTTAAACCATGATTTGTCCATCGTCAAAGTTATAAAACTCCTCCGTGTTGGTCCCAACGTGACTAAAGTCCATCTCAGTCACTGTTTTGTCTTCTTTGCCCTGCACTGTCCATCGTCAAGGTCTCCACCGAAGACATCAATTTTGCCTCCCCCAAGGCAGCAAAGACACACCAAATCTTCATAGATTTATCTGGCCATTCGACCAAGTCTTCCTCAACTTCGTCGCTAAATTTTGCTTCCACCACCCTAAACATTCCTTCATCAAGATGCACAAAATTCCCCACTTTCTGCCCCTACAAGGCAGCAAGGCCAGACAACATCCTCACCAATATGCTGGCCCATGACAACTGAATTCCATCTCGATCGTCAAGCAAACGCATAACATTTACGTATGTCATATCCCCAACACCATCTTCCACACTGACAGCGTCAAGGTTTCCCTCTTTGGGCAACAAGCCCACAGAAAATAATTTCCATCGCAAGAGAAAAATAGTGTAAATTCATTTTCGAACCCTTACCGATTTGCCTTCTCGTCTGACCTTCCATCGTCAGTAGCAAGTTTGGGCTCTCTCCCACTGAATTGCTTCTTCTATTTTGCCCCAACCTTCCCATTTAGGCTTCGAAAAAAACTTAGAAACTCCCAGCAATCCCTTCGCTGGCCTCTGCTCTCAAATTTGTCATTCCATCAACAGTTTCGATGGTCGAATCAGCACCTATTTTGATATGATTCCTTTGTCATCACTTTGCGTCGCCCATAGATTAGTTAAGCCACCAAACTTCGTAGGCCTTTGAACACCAACACTGCCCAAAAATGCTAGCAAGTTTTTCCTAAAATGGCTTCAAACAAATCAGCCCTTCGATCTGCCCCACAACTATTCATCGTCTGTGCTACGAAACAACCCATCATTTCGTCAAGAACGCGAACTGCGCTCTGCTCCAAAGTTTTTGCCAGTCCATCGGCAGCAGCAATGCTTCTCCCAAATCAGTCCCTTTGATTTGTCCAGAGAAACATCAGCATTCTCGTCGCTGATCATTGCGCTGAAATCTGCCTATCCATCGGCAGAAGCAGTAGCTCTCCCAAATCAGTCCGTTGATTTGGCCACAGAATCATTCTCGTCGTCCTGCCAAGAAAGCAATCGCGCTCTGATACCAATTTCACAAACTATCCCAACGATAGCTTCAACAAATCAGTCCTTCGACCTACTGTCCACAAAACAGTCTCGTCGTCCTACCAAGAATGCAACCACACTCTGATACCAATTTCGCAAACTATCCTAACGATAGCTTCAACAAATCAGTCCTTCGATCTGTTGTCCACAGAACAGTCTCGTTGTCCTGCCAAGAATGCAACCGCGCTCTGTTACCAATTGTTACGGGGTAATTTTTCACTACGTGAATAAACTCGTACGGCAGCCTAATCCCTCGTTAAACTCAGCCTTCCCTCGCCAATCTCACTCGTGTTTGCCTAGTAACTAAGCAAGCAGAATACATAAGTAAGAATAAAAATCAAAGTGCACAACAAGCTTTACAGGAACTCTTTCCCAACCTTTATTGATCTCGTACACAAAGGAAACTATACACAAATTCGTATGTGTGCTATGCACAAAGATTGCATGCTACACCAAGCTATCTCTAACTAGTGCTCTACATGTTCTTGCATGCCCCTACATGCTGAACATTCCCCATGCATGTTGCTGCTTACCCATACATGCCGCCCCCTCAACCAAAAACTACAACAAGTATTTATAGACAAGCATTTACAAGGCACACCCCTCATTCCTACTTTTAAGGAAGTAGTGGGACACTATCTCACCCATGTTCACCCATGAACATAGTGGCCTCATTATCTACCAAGTAATGGTAAGTTTTCCCCCCCATGATCCCCCATGATCTTAGTGGGTTAAGAGCAACCCCTGGTCAGCCCCCATGTTCAGCCCCCATGATCCCATGATCTTGGATATCCATAATTGCCACTACCCACGTTCTGCATGCCCACCTGGCAGCCCCATCTGCCAGCTCTTGCTGTGTCATTTGTTGAGTCACTCACATGTCTTGGACAGTCCTTCGTCCAAGTTTCAAATCATGCAAGTCGAACCAACGACTTGCACAAGTCGTTTCGCGCTGCCGAATTCGTATCTGCGTGCAGGTTGCCAATGTCTTCGTTGCCGAATTCCTCGACAGCCCCTGTTCTCGTCAGCCTATGCCCCTGACGAGTTTTCCTGCTTGGCATGGACAGTCCATCGTCCAGCCCATGTTCGTCAACAATCTGTGCTGCCGATTTTCCTTTGATGAACCTACAGCCGCACAAATTTGCGCTGCCGATTTTTTCCACTGTTGGCATAGCTGTCAGCACCCTTAGACACTATTTTGGACAGCTTGTCAAAGTGTGCACCCCGTGCATGTTTAACACTGTTACACTTCCACTCCATGTGGCGCTTCTTATGTGTAGTCCGGAAGTGCTCGGGTACTACAAATCATTGCATAGATGCTCTATTGTCTGGGAAGGGCTGCTCGGTTAGAGGTGTGTTGTTTGCATGTTCGATGGGGACAAAACGAAGACAATTCCTAAGTTTGGAGTATACTATATGGAAGACGTGCTTTTTGAGGCACTCGACTATTGATTGTATTTATGCTTCTACGTACCTTTTCGATTCTTGTTAACTTTACCTCCTTTTTTCTTCAGGGATCTGGCAGAGTAGTGGGGAGATTGTTTATATGATCTCACCTTGAGTTCTCAAATCAAAGAGTTACTGTTCCTGTTTTTATGTAACAATTTTCCGCTCTTTAGTATTCTTTGTACATGATTGACGGATGACATTGAGCTATATGCAGAATAATCTCCGAACTCCTTTAGTTTGCTTTAAAGTAGAGTAAAACAAACTAGAGACACCACACTTTCGAAACAAAAAGAAGAAAGCTTCTGAGTTCCTTCATCTCCAGCTTGGAATGAAAGCTTTCCGTTCGCCATGTTTTGTTTTGTGAGTTATAAATGATCTAGTTCTGATAAATAAAAAAGGCAAAGCCGTTAGCACTTGCTCAGGGTTTTTCATTTCTTGATCCATGCAAAGCTAACCAATAGCTAGAGTGGGAAACCATGCTTTTAGGACACCAGCAGTGTCCCAACGAGAGACTTAAAACATGGTAAACAAAAGGTACTTAAATTTATCCCCTGGGAATTAGATGTATGCCTAACAATTTAAGGCAGAGTTTTCGATTCTGAAAATGCCATCTTCAAATCAATATTGACAGAGCAAGCTGCTTCAGAAAAAAATAAAAATAAAAAATGAAGGAATTGCATTTATAAAGCACTAATTACAACATGGATAAAACCCAATTATAGATATAATAGACGAGATAATAAGGTTGGATAAAACAAGACATTCATTTTTTATAATGTCAGAAAATCAAGTGGTAATGAATCCATTTCGCTTTAATGTCGAGAAATCAAATGAGAATCATGTAGTTCCTTATATAGGCAGACAGTTCTTTGGCATCGCCATGGCAAAAGGAGCCACAACCTTTTCTTTGTACAACACATGGAAAATGGGTGTGAAGGAGGAAGCCCATAAACAATGACAAGGTTTTTTCACATTGCATATGCATTTATACATCAACCATGGCGGAAGGAAATGAAGAAATGTAGAGCCATCCTCCATAAATACTCATACTTTTAGCTCCTTCTTTCAAGTGCCATGAAAGTGATAAGAATATGAAATAATGTTAATTAGATGAACCGATGGAGAAATAATCAGCTCTTAAGAAACCTCCAAGGCCCCATACCAGTTCCTATCCTGCAGGTGTTGATGTATAAAGTGAAAATGAAGTAAAATGAAAGAAATTGTAGAAAATAACTTATTTGAATATCATATATTTACCATTTCGACATGATTTATCACCTTAAAAAACCAGCTAATGCACGCAAACTCATGAAAGTGGCCAACGCAACCCAGATGCCAACATAACCATGACTTGAGGATAGGGTAAATAAGCAAAGAATGCTTATAATTGCCACCAAAACCTGGGAGGTGCAAGGAGACACAAAGTGAAAAAAGATGATGTAAGAGAATTTAACATGAAGACTCACATTTACTATTGCCAAAATGCAGATGATAGAGTAAATGAATCCAAACATCCTGGACTTGGAAGGTGGCTGTAAGATTATTTACTTTTTTTTTCCTGATGCTTTCTTATAAGCCAAACTAAGCTTTGAAAAACAAGTAGGGAGAATTGAGAGGCAAAGTATACCATTGAGTAAGCGGAATATGCAAAATCTGACGCTCCATAGTTGACTCCATCAAAAACAAAGGCCAAAACATTGATTGGTTGAGTTGCTGCAACAAACTGATGGGAAAAAGTGCGAAAATCTTTATTCACAAAATGATCCAGAATCCATGGAGCTAGAAAGAAAGAAAATACACTACTTTTGTTGACAGAAGAAATGCAGTGAAGATACCGGGATGCCCACACTAATAAGGTGCAAAACACTGGCGTCTTTTGTAAACAATCTCGAAGCAAACTGTAATCCAACTGAAAGGATGATCGAGAGCACTACACCTAGGACCAAAGCATACTGCAATACCACCACAGACAATATATATATAAAAGTGAAAACAAAATAAGTAGCCATCATATATCTGTACTACAAGAAAGAAAAAAATAAAGAAAAATGCCATGCTTCTTTTCTATTTTATTCAGACCAAGTCATCCCTTCTTTTTGTTTATTCCTTTTCTATCAGTCTTTTTTTAGATAAGAACTTTTTTAAACTGACCAATTCTTAAAAATGATGGTGGAAGAAGTAGAAGAGAATGAAATATAAATCATAGAGGAATCGATATTATCTGATGGCATGACAATATATAAATATTTTAATGATTAATTATTTAAAATTATAAAATTATTTGTGAGTACTTAATATTAGTTATATATCAGCACTTGATCCATTCCAATAAAACTACTACTTCCGTTAAAAAGGAAGCATACCTGTAATACACGAGAAGCTGTGGCTGTGGCTTTGTCATAATCCTTCTTTGCAAATGCACTTGCTAGGATTGCCTGAAAAACATGGGGAATCCATTACCATCTGATCACATGGAGAGACTCAGAATCAAAACACACTTAATACTAAAGCTAGCTCGCTACTCCAAGAAACAAAACTATATATGTACGTCCAAAAAGAACCTAAAATTTGATTAAAAGACTTGGAAGGAAAGGCAATTTAATTATCCCAACTCTCAAGATGGATTGTTGATATGGAAACTATTTAAAGTTAGCATGTATTAAGACAATTTGATATACCCTGCTTTCCAGTTCTAGGATACTTCGGAACCAGAAGGCAGAGAGAGCTTATGATAATTGCTGGAAGAAGGAAGACTCTTCCCAAAAATTTTCCATTTTTGGCAAGTATCATGTGATTAAACCAAACTTTTAGTCAATAAGAAGAAGATTTTTCCCAAGAAAATTTCGAAGAGCTTTGGTTCAAATTTTGGAGATGATGTATATGTATTTCTGGTCATTTAAAACTTCATGCACAGGCGAGTGGGGAGTTGCTTCTTTATCAATGAATGCAGGTGATGGTGTAATTATCACTGCGGTTATTGCATTTACATACAATTCACATTTCTTACCTGTCCAGCCACAGCCAGACCATCAGCAAGCAAAGAGGTCGCCAACCAAATCTGCAAGGAAACCTGAAATGCAGCCATTGATGTAGATCCGTGCCTTGTAGCCAATGATGCTGCCAGAGTGACACAGGCTGTTGCAGCTATTACTCTTACGAGGAGAAGACACCCTTAATGGAAGCAAGGAAAAGTCTAGAATACATCAGTGATGGTAGCCATTAACAGATAAATGCCATAGGAAAGTGAGACAGTTGATATGCACACAGACACACAGGAAAAAATAAAGAATGCCTCACCATTTTTGAGAAACCGGCCAATTTGGAGGTCTTCCATGCTTGGTGATAGTAGATCAACATGTTTAATTAATTTCCATAACAGTATTATAGAGATTAAGTACCTGTGATAACCATAGACAAGTCGTAAATCATGGTGCCCGCACCATACAATTTGCAGACATCAATCTAAGTACAATACGAGATAAGAAACCACAAAAAATGTGTATGCTATACTATTAGCAGAAAGATAGAACTTACTGAGAAATGACATGTGCAATGGCTGCACCACTGACATCCATTCGGAATACGAATATAAATATGGGATCTAATACAATGTTTGCCGCATCTCCAATAACTACATAAATATCAACAGGTAAAATATCAATTATTTTGGACTAGACCATGCATACTATGCTTTGTTAATTCGGCTATCAACACACTAAGGGGAATGCAACAAGAGAAATCATCTCACCAGTAGCATATAAAGGAGTTTTTGTATCCTTAATTCCTCGAAAAACCCCTTGCATAGCCAAGGAAAGGAGAACAGCAGGAGCACCGAGTGACCTCAATATCAAGTATCGTTCCGCTGGTATTAGCATCGGAGAATCCTGCAGACACAACATAACTTCCTAAGAAAAAAAAATCTTTATGGGGAATTTGAAGTTCAAACAAGAGAGATTGCTGGGTAAATCACTTCCCGCTGTTTGATGAAGTGGTGAGAAACAATTTGCATAAAATTGCTTCGTTAACTTTCATGGTGGAAGCAGATATATTTAAGCAATTTCTCCATATAACAAACTTAATACCAGCATCATATTTAAGCAATTTCTCCATATATTTAAGCAATTTCTCTAACTAGCATCATATCAACTCACCAACAAGATAATAAGAAAGTAAACAATCATCCAGAGACAAATATGGATTGTCAAGTTGCTGCAAAGACTAGAAGGTGCAAAAGAAATGGGGAATAATAACCAAACATTCAAATCACTCAAGCTAGTGCACTTACAGAATTTACACCCATGTAGCTCAAGATTGGTTTAGCAGAAAAGGTGAGGAATAAAGTTTGGATTATGCCAAGAACACAACCAACGAGCAAAGCAGAAGAAGCAGATGGAATATGCCTTCTCTCATATTCCCTTTTGGTGTAATTACTGCTCACGGATGATGATTTGTATGTGGACTCTGCTCAGAGAAGAACAGAGAAACAGAACATCTTACACAGGTTAGAATTATTCAAAAAATCATAGAAAAGTTAAGTAGAGACCACGAATCATCTTGGCAAAACAATAGCAGAAGTATACCAGCTTGAGGTAACAGCTCTTCCATTTCTTTATTGACAGCAAAACGACATTGAAGTTTTGCCTCTTCATGGTCTTCAGTAGTCAATCCTCCAGTAGCATCTTCCTCAGCAACCAAAGAAGTTGTGATACTAACAAGTGGGAATATGGCAATCTTGGACACTTGATTGAAAACAGCAATAGAAACCCCAACAGCAGCAAGCTCCACAGGGCCTGTGCAAAAGAACATAAAAACTGAAACTAAGTACTATACCTTGTGCTTGTTATGCTGGTAGTAGTTATCACTATTTCAATTGAAATAGATATCAATTCAATTTAGCAAGCATGCTAGTTACAACATCAAACACAATATGTTGATGTTCTTCATAGTTTTGTAGTGGTATTCAACCATCATCATTTAAAAAAGAAACAAATAAAAATTCCCATAATGTGATATCTATTATATACATGCAGCTGTCTTCTCCAAAAAAAAAAAAAGAAGTTGCAAGCACAAACCTATATGGCCAATGAATGCTGTGTCAATTAAAGAAGCAATAGGGTCTGCTGCTAAAGCAAGTGCTGCAGGAATTGCAATTTGTGCTATTTCCAGCCCCAACTCATCCTTCCTGAAAACACTCCTGGCCAAACAATTAGGGAATAAAATGTTAGATTTTATCAAATCATCGTTAACCTTTCATAAGGTAACAATTAATCTCAAAAACCAGAAAGAAACTGATCTCCTGAAAACAAAGAAAAAAAACATTTATCAACAACGAACAAAGTCCATATCGGCTTTATTTTATACATGGATGTTGTTGACGTCCATTGGTAACCAAAAGGAACTAAACTAATAGTTTCAGAAACAATACCTTGCGTCCTTGAAGAACACAAAGAGAGGCATCTTGGCCATGTTTCTCCATAGATAAAGAACAGCATCAGCGGCGAACATTGGCTATAATCTTACAAAACCAACAGATGGAGTCAATATTACTAGTCCTTTATCAGAGAGCTCCAAATTATGAAAAAAAATCAAACTCAACAACCCTCAACATCAAATACACGAGAATCAAATAACCAAGAAGTTCAAGTATGTCAAAGAACTGTTCGTCAAACAAGTTGACAAGGAAAAAAATGAAAGCAGAAAGAACCTGGAAAAAAGAAAACGCACCCAGCCTATGAATCAAGGTTAACAGAGAGTTAGTGGGCAAAAATTGATAAGAGAAATACGAGTTCTTGGAGTGCTGAACTAACCATGTTTAACCCAGGACAGGAAGGCGGAGTCCGCATATACCTCCCTCGGTTACGCTAAGCCTCATGATATTGAAAAACTATAAAATATGCATTAAAAGTGCCTTGTTGCTTTAACTTAACATGTCACTGTCACGAACCGATCCCCGACCAATAACCGGCATATATGTAAGGTCTCTCTCCATGTTATTTACCAATACAAACTCAAACATATATATAAACCTTTCCCTTTAACTCAACTAGAGTTCTATGCAGTATTTGATAGCATAATTAACTTCATAATACAAATCAATTATTACAATATAATTCAATAAAAACACTAACTAGATATAATAAAATAATATTAATTACAAATAAAAAAACAAGTTTTAAAAGTCCAACAAAAATAATCTATTAACAAAGCTATAAGTTTGAAGAGAATAACTAATAAAAGGATGAGTTCAACGACTTAATAAATGCATAATATTCAATATACACCTACAATGTAATACAATAATGAGAATATATACAAGATTGGCTTTATGTTTTTACAAGTGAGTTTCACGAGCAAGCCATAACAAGAATATAAAAAGGTAAAACTCGTCAAAAAATCAAAATGCAGTGAGCATAATGCTTCAAACAATGAGGTTATCAGTCACTAAATATTGGTGACTCCCCCGACTAACTAGGATTAAGAACTACGATGTGCACAAAAACTAAAACTATTCTGTTAGTATGAGGATTCTAACTGACTGATATATCATAGGGTCATAATCAAACAAACAAATTCATAGCCTAGCATGGAACCACGTGATATATATATATATGTGTGTGTGTGTGTGTGTGTGTGTGTGTGTGTGTGTGTGTGTGTGTGTGTGTGTGTGTGTGTGACTTGTGCTTCATTGTAGGACATATATTTTTATTTTTTATAAAAAAAAAAATTATATATGCAAGTTTTTTCAACACATTTCTGTAGTTTAAAAAATTTAAGTTCAAATAAATTTGTTATGCATATATGTGATTAAATAAATCGAAAACTATGTACGCAAATAAATAAATAAAAAGTCAATACCTGAAAATAGAACTTAAAAAATCAAGAGACAAGTATAAATCAAGATATTTAATTTTGAAAGATAGGACATTTATCCAATTGTGTTTACTAAATTTATTTATTAAAATAATTTTTTTATTTAAGCAAATGATAATAGAAATAGAGACACAAATTAAATTGATCGAATAAAATAAAAGGGAAAAAAATCATACAAGGCTGCATATATTAGAAATATTATCTGAAAATATTTTTTTTTTCAAAAATAAAGTTCATTCATACAAAAGATTAAAAAAAAATATAGATGAATCAGAAAAACTCTTCAAATTTAAATGCATAACTAAAAGAATTAATCATCATTTAAAAAAGACTCTCCAAACAAAATGACAAAGAGAAGGGGTACTAATTTAAATATAAATCTAAAAAAATAGATAGAAAACCGTAAAAAAAGAATCAATAATTTAAAAAAATCAGGAAAAAAAATTAGAGAAAAAAGCAAAAGTTATGCTAGGCCTGCTAATTTGCCCTATTTTGTCAAGGCCTGTATGATTGAACCTTTAATTATTTTTTTGTTTGCAACTGGGGAAGATAACATGTCATCCACCCCAAGTTGTTTTAGAAAAAATCAGACGACGCGTCATCTGATTTGCCCAGATTCTAGCACCTGTGGTGGCCAGAAAATCGGTGCTTAAGTTTTTTTACCCAAAAACCTTTTTTCAATTTATTTTGACCCAAAACACCTATAAAATATCATAGAAACCGCAATAAACTTATATATGGTTTCAAAAAACCAAAAAAACAACTACCAAAAAAACCAAAATCAACTCGAATCCAAAAATTAACTCGAGTCCAAATATATTTTTCACGAACTTTAAAGGTAGAAAAACACATAATATAAACTCTTTTTATCAAATGGAACCATTTGACACAAATATAATCTATTTTGGTGGTCTAAATCGGTGTCACCGACACTTTTCTCTCTCTACCATCGGAATCCACCGACCTCTTTCTCTCCTCTCAACTAGAGACTAAAAATAACAGAAATAAACTGTTGCATCAAAATTGAATTGGAAAATTATTAAGATACAAAAATTATAAAATTTGCATGATTTTTAAAATTTAAGGACCAAAGTGTATCTTTTACGAAACTTATGGCATGCCACCTATATTTGATCTTTTTTTTATTTTAGTTTTTTTTTTTTTTCAATCCTACTTTTTTATAAGAAATTAAAATTAATTAGTCTTTAATTAGAACTAAATCGTTAAATAAAAAAGTTTGAAAATAAAATTGAAAAAATATAAAATTTTACATAATGTGAGAAGATGAAGAATGAAAGCGTGCTCAGTAAAAAAACACTAAAGCTTTTTAGAATAATACTTTGTATGGAAAACTCTACTCCTATTGTACCTACAGAATTAAAAAGCGACGGCGAGCAAAACTTGTCGCCGGAGTCAAATTTTCAAATAAGCAAGGGTAGGTTTGAAAGGGTTGGCTCTCCACTATAAATAATAATATTTTCAACATCGGTATTATGAGGTATGTCCCTTTTGAATTTTAATCATTATGTGGATGTAATGGAGATCAAAAGATCTACTACCTACTGCCTAGGTTGTCTTTCAATATTGTGATTTGATCTTCTTTTAAAAGTAGTATCTTCATTTAGTGTTTGCTAGGTTACTTCCTGCTAAGTTTTTGAAGGTAAGAAATAATATTCTAATTTTTTTTTTAACATTATTATGAAACCAGTTTAACAGGTTAAATTTAAAAACTTGAGTGATTTGTTATCTAATTTAGATTTTAAATTAAATAATATGAAAGTGGCTTTAACATAATCTAGATTAAAAAAAAAACAAATATGGATTGACTTAAAAAAATTCAAAGTAAGATTTTTAAAAAAAAATTAAAATGATAATATATTAACCCACCAAACTAGTTACCCCAATCAGGTTATGAGTTTCATTGAGTTTAATAACATTTTTGTTATTTAGTTATATGATAAAAAATATTAAGAGAAATTAAAAATCAACAAAATATTAAAAAATAAAGCTAATAAAAATCAATGTAAAAAAAAAAAAAAACCAAACCAAGCTCAAGGGCCTAGGTGGACTAGCATGTCTGGACCTTAAGGAAAGCCCGAGAGCTTGGTTATGGGGCAGGCCCACTCATTTAAGCTATTTTTATTTTTTTTCTACCTCTTTTTTTTAAAACAAAATCCTAAAATTTGGCCATCAATGTAGAAGCTAGAAGATTACAGGTGTGGGTTTTTAGGTTGAAAATAAAAACACCTCAAAATATCATAAAAATCAATATAAATTACCTAACAACCCAAAATGACTCAATAAAATAAAAATCAATCGAATTTAAAAAAATTAAAATTGAACTCAATTTGTCATCCTCGACATGTTTAGAGGAAAAACAATTGTCATGGAACTCTTGTCATCGAATAGAACTCTTTTTTACAAAGCTTGACTATTTTAATTGTTAAACCAATCAAGGAGTTACATAGAGTTTCGCAATATATACTCTTCACACACAAGTGGAGTGTGAAGAGAATTTTCAAAGAGAATTATTCCCTAGAGATCAGTTGGAGAGCCTACAAATTCTTAAAGAGAGTTCTTGTGTTAACTATTAGCAACTGAATATTTAAGTTAAGATGATAATAGTTTGAAAATCACTAGATATTTTAGCAAGCTACTACGATAAAAAACAAAACAGAGTATTTATCTTGACAATTAAGGTAATATAGTTACAAAAAAATTATAATAAGAAATATTTCTATTGTAATCTTCTAAACTATTGAAAGTTGTCTATTTTGAGTTTAGCTGCTCTAGAGAGTGTTTTTAATTTTTTAAGAGTTCTTCAAAAAGTTTTTTTTTATAATTAAATAACTTGTTTATTTAAGTTTTTTGCATTTATATTTATGTGGTTACTCTTTAATATTTGAAAAGTGTTATCACATTACTTTTTAATATATAAAAAATAGAAACGAGATTGTCACTTCGCATGAGACATGAATTCAAGCAATGTTCTTGAATGAAAGAATTGTATTTCTTTCTTTAAATGCATAGATATTATGAATTATGTGGTGCCTTTCTTTTCAAATGTAATAAAAAAAAATATCAATGATGTCTGAAAAATAAATGACGAAATGTGATTTGTATTTATGGAATTATGGATAACATTATTGTAATTTTAGATTATAAATGAAAAATTATTATTTTAAGGATTTTTAGTCATTAAAATAAATATAATAATAAACCTGTAAATAATCAAAACAAATTATTAATTTTTTTAGAAAATACTAATCATTAATGCGCGTATAAAATTTAAAAATATAATATAATTTCTCAAATTATAAAAAAAACAAGATCAAACCTTAAATAATCTTTTTTTTATTAATATAAATATCTAAATCAAATCAACTTGGGTATATCTTAAATAATTTTATATGCCGAAACCTTGATAGGATTTTTATAATTACCCCAAGCAGGTATAGAAAGAATCATGTTCGTTATGGATTCCTGGCTGTACCGATAAAAGATAAGGAATCATTCATTAACAAATATGTTTGGGAGGGCGGTTATAGTTATTATATTTTTTGTTAAAATATATTAAAATAATATTTTTTTTATTTTAAAAAAATTATTTTTAAAATTAGTATATAAAATGATCTAAAATATATAAAAAATTAAATTTTAATTAAAAAAATTAAATTTTTTAAAAACATGATATATACTGCATTCGCAATCAAACATGTCTCTTCCCGATGCCAACTCACCCACTAAAGCCACCTATTTAGCGGCCAATTCAGGTTAGGTCAAATCATGAATCTTAGACCGGGTTAGATCCCGAGGCTTGAGCCAGGTATAACTGTGTTAAAATCAATAATAATATTCTTACTTTTTAGGGACAACTCTTGTAACTATTGTTATTTAAAAATAAATAATTATTATTCTGAAAAATCAGTAAAAATATATTTTAGATAATGGTTTGAGATTATATAATTCCAAAATCTATTTTTAGACAAAGCTACATCAAGTATGATTATAATTATATAATTCAATGTAATCTTTTTTTTTTATTTGTTTGGTTATACTATAATCAGTAATGTACTTCAAATTTATATATTTAAAATACTTAATTTAATGAAACTGACTAAAAATTATGTAACTTCAAAGTTAATCTATAGTACAAAAATTAAGGAATCTATAGTTTTTAGTTACACTCGGATATAAAATTCCAAATTCTTTGCAATTGGTTCATTTTATAGGGATGTCTTCCCTTCACAGCATAAATAATTTAGTTTCTTAGATTGCATTTCATTAGTATCACAAGATAAAAGAGACAAATACAGGAGAGAAAAAAAATTATTTGGGAAATAAAAATAAATCTATTTCTGGAATTGTTTGAGATATATACAAGAAAACCTATCTTCTCTGTTCCAATCATTTCCATCTCTTTAATCTCGAATCAGTAACGAACACTATCTAAATAGACAATAAAGCAGTGCCGCATTGCTTCTGCTTGTACCATCACACACCAGTGGATCACCCCTAGACAGTCAGTTTCAGAAATAAATAAGAAAAACCGTAAAGCAAACAGGTTGCACTACTCAAGAAACATGCGCAAACAAGCAAGGAAAAACAGGATTTTCCACAAGATTAATAACTTATATTTTAAATTAGCACCCTGCCTCAAAAAATGATGAACATAAACAAACATAATAGAAATACCTGATAGGATGGTGAATCAAAAACGTAACACCTCTTTGCAATCGCTTAATAAACCAGAGTTCCTGCTCCTCGACTCCAAGCCTGAAGACTAGGTTAATGACAGAAAAAATGGCTTCCTCCTGCCAAAAGGAGCCCCTTTTGGTGCCTTCTATGTATCTTCACCTTGTTTTGTTGTCTTGCAAATGGTTACATATGAAATACATTCTAGCAAGGCCAAACAAATCTCTTACAATTCAGTCACCAATAGTCAGCACAAGAGCATTTCCCATCTTCAAAACGATGGAACCGGTTGTTATCCCTCACAATGATTACTCTCCCAGAGAGTTTGGAAATAAACTTGATTGCATTATGACAATCACCGCAAACTCGCAAGTTCTTCATAATCCTGATTGGCCTGCCAAGCGGGATGGAAATGAGCCCAAATGCAATGGCCAGTCTTTCACTATGGTACCTAATGGTCTGGTTTTTCTCTTCACTACCCACCTCTCGCAGCACAAAACTTGTGTCTGCAACATAACCAGCTCTCTCCATTTCCTCTCCCAACTCCTCCAATTTCTGGTAAATTTCTTTCATTCTAACATGAAACCTATCCCCTGCTGCAAATTTGTGAACTCTATTTCCCTCCTCGATCCAACTCAATCCAGTTTCCTTCTTCACCCCTCGGTCCCTAAGCATCTTTCTAGCTTTGGCTGCATCCTCATACCTTCCAGCAGCTGCATAAGCATTCGATAACATCACATGCAAACCTGAACTTACAGCACCCAACTCGAAGACTTTATCAGCTGCGAAGGCTGCCAAGTCAGTGTTCCCATGAATGCGACACCCTGTTATGAAAGCTCCCCACACAGATTCTGTTGGTTCTGTAGGCATTCCCTTGATAACCGAAAGTGCTTCCTGCAATTTTCCAGCACGGCCAAGTAAGTCCACCATAGAAGCATAATGCTGGGTCCCTGGCTCAATCTCATACTTCTTCATGAGTGCAAAATAGTTCTTTCCTTCTTCAACTAACCCTGCATGACTACAAGCGTAAAGCACACATAAAAAGGTAATAAAATTTGGTCTCATCCCAGCATTTTCCATCTTCTTAAACAAATCAAATGCTTCCTTCGTATGTGCATGTTGAGCACAAGCGATCAGCATAGCATTCCACATCCCAAGATTCTTAATAGGTACCTCATCAAAAACCCTATAAGCTCCTTCAATAAGACCACACTTCGAATACAAGGAAATCAAAGAACTACCTACAAAACCCGACAAATCGTAACTCGTTTTGAAACACAACCCATGTATTTGCTTCCCAAGTTCAAGCAATGTAGCACTACCACACACCCTGATTACACTTGAAAGCGTAAAATCATTCACATCTAAACCTTCTAATAAAGCCTCTTTAAACAACCTCATAGCCTCCTCATGTTCACCCAATTGAGTATACCCATAAATCATCCCACTCCAAGAAACCACATTCCTCTGCGGCATTTCATCAAACACATTCCTCGCTTCGTTAATATCCCCACACTTGGCATACATATCAACCAAAGAACTCCCAACAAACACATCAACATCATACCCAGTTTTAATAACCAGACAATGCACAGATTTCCCAGCATCACATCTCCCCAAAATCGCACACGCTTTAGTAGCACTGGGAAAGATATGATCATCAGGGCATAGATTTTCGCCAATCATCCGACAAAAGTACTGAATGGCAAGCACCGGTTCCTCATTCTGTGCAAATGAGGATATAACAGAGCTCCAAGTAGTCGATGATTTCCTTTCGCTCTCTTCGAAAACTTGGCGGGAAAGAAGGGGCAGCTGTGTCTTCGAATAGAAGTTGATAAGGTAATGGCAAACGAGAGGGATTACTTGTAGGCCAGATTTTATTATATGGGCATGAATTTGTTGGCCCTTTAAAAGAGACCTTGAGCGTGTTTGTGACAAAAGGAGGTCACATATGTGCCCATACTTCTTTTCAGAACAAAATCGGTTTGGTGGATTTTGTGGGGTTATGGTGCCTTCTTGAGACAAAGATTGGGTTTTTATTATTGGATTTTGGTGCTGGGATTTTGTTAAGATATTTTGTAAGGGCACGTACAGTGGTCTTTTAGGGCCATGCTGAAGCATCGGAGAGGGAGGGAGGGAGGGAGGGAGGGAGGGAGGGTTCGTTACTCTGCCCCTGGGTTTCAAACTTGGTTTTTGTAAGTTTATATGATAGTCAGGTGCCGGTTGGCGGGAGAGAGGACAGCAACATGAAGGGAATGTGACGAGGGTAGGGTCAGTCAGAGTTTTGGTGTTTTTCAAAGCACGTTAGATTGGAAATATATTAAAATAAAATTATTGGTGATGGTATACAAATCTTAAGAAAATAAAGTTTAGACCACGGCCCAAAAAACAACATCGTCGTCGCTTGGGCTCTAGCTTAAAAGGCTACAGCCGGCCTGGCCCGAATAGATCCCCTCTTTTAATACCATGTTTAAGATTAGAAATTAGAGGTAAATTGATAAAATAACATTTTAAATAATATAAATGTAAGTTTTTTATTATGTGTATTTTAATATAAAAAAATCCATTTTGAAAAAAAAATTGTTATGGAGTGAAATAAATAAGTGTTTTATTTTTTTTTAATAATTTTGATGTTATTTTTTTTCCACATGGCTATATTTAATTGGTTTATTTTTTTGCTGGCCTCATTTTGTTAGTTTTTTAAAAAAAGATATGTAAAAATAGTATTTGTGAGAGAGAAAAGGCATTTTATTATTTTGTTTAGCTTTTTTCTTAGAGCAAGAAAAATAAGTAAAGAAAAGTTAAAATATTACTTTTTTATTTTTTACTATTCATTTAACTCTCGCGTTGGAATTACTCTAATACACATACTAAACTTAAGGAGTCAAAACATGGAACTACACATGGCCAACACACATATGTTTTCTATGCTTTTTATTGATATCATCATCAAGTTGTAGTTTTGACATGCTACGTCTTTTTTTATTTATTTATATTATTAAAATTATAAAAATTTATTAAATTCAATCAAATTAATTACCGGAGTCTTGCTTTTTTAAAAATACTTCCATCACCTTAATTTTTTTTTTACAATGAAAAAAATTGGGACTGACCCACAGAGTATCACTTATCTAGTACTTTCTATTTCCGGTCCAGTCCAATTTTAAAAAACATCCTACACCGCAATCAGAAACTTGCCCTAAACTCTACTTCTATGCAGATAATGTTTGTTATTCAAACTTTATACAAACCATCATCTAATCTTCCACCTTTAGAGCGTGTTTGGTAGTGTGGTTGCAGATACTTTTCAAATAGTTTTTCGTGCCGAAATGCATGCCAATGATGTTTTTTTATTTTTTAAAAATTATTTTTGACATCAGCACATCAAAACGATCCAAAAAGTATAAACCGCACTTAATTTTAGTAAAAAAAAAAAATCAAATTTGCACGAAACGCAGGTACAAACGCAGTACCAAACATTCCCAACCTCCAACCAACTTTTCATTATATATATTTTTTTCGTTTATGAAAAGCTACCACTGCCTTTGTCGTTACCAATAAGCCATTTATCTTGAGACAAATCCAACCCAAAATCACGACTCCCACCAACAAAAACAGCTCAAAATTGATTCATTTCAACTATCTCTCTACCCCTCCGCTAGCGAATCATATACCAATTTTCTTCGACTTGTTTTAAGAGGTTGATGAGTTATATTATGAGTATACAGTAATAAACTTTAGAGATGAAATGTTGTTTTTGATGCAAGATCATTGTTGAAGCAAAAAAAAACATTTTACAAGTATATGAAGGTATAATTAATTAGAAAAAAATATTTTCCATTCCATTTTAAACAAAAAAAACACCCTATAAACATCATTAAATTAATCTCTTAGGTCAGAACATCCTAAATTGATTCAAAAATACTAAATTAAATCATCCAAAAAAAAAAATTTTCGATCCAGATCTATTTTTTCAAACAATATAAAGGCTAAAAATCATCAGGATCAAACTTATTTTGTCAAATGGGATTTTTCGACATCAAACTTGATCATTTTAACTAATGCAATCATGACAATCAATAACTTTCTCTTTCCTTATTGTTTTCAGGTGAGTTCCTCTCTTATCTTTTTAACTCAGATAGTGAAATGCAACGAAAATAAACTTTGAGATTAGAATGAAAATTGTTACTGTTTTTAGGTTAGCCATATGTTTTCTCTGTTTTTTATATTTTAGCTCTTTATCTTTTAATTTAGTTTATATACTGTAATTTGAAGTCTAACTTTATCTAATTAGGTTATAGAAGGATTTAATTGAAAAAAAATTAAAATAAAATTGAGGTGATTCACTCTTTATAATAAAAAAATAAAAAAAGAACTGAACATATATTATTTAGTTGTTTTTGTTAACAAGGAGATGAATACTATGTGTTACTGTGTTTTTCATTTCTTAAAAAAAAAAATCATAAAAACTGATTTTTTAGTATTTACAACAGAAATGAGGAGATGATAATAAAGGTTAGATTAATAAATTTATGCTAAAGAGGTGTAAGGAAGTACAAAAGCAATTGAACTCTATTGAAAAAAAAATGGACTTATTAAGAAAATAAATTTAATTTCTTTTTTTTTTAATTTTTAACAACACCCCTATTGCTTATTGTATTTTATTCCAGAAATGTGGTGGAGCCATCATCTGTTTTCAGGGTGTGTTTAAATTGTTTTTTAATATACTTTTCAAGTTAATTTTTGTTTAAAGAAATATTAAATTAATATTTTTCATCTTTATTTCTCTTCACCGATCATTAATAATTTTTTTCTATTTTCAGTGATATTTAACTCTTCAATTTATTAACACACAAAACATCCTTAAATATCAGTATTTACATCCTAAAAAACTGCTCTTATTTTCACTACTCATGATGTAATAATTCACCTTTTATTTTTTAATCCCGTACCGAATTTCACCTAAAGTCTAATATTCCAATGCTCCTGTGACAACAAAAACCACTGGCCCCGCCTAAGCCCCGCCCCCGGGAAGCTAGCCCCTCCAATGGGCACGAAGAAGTTGGACAACTTATCTAGTTAAAAACTTGTCACGGCGGCCACTTGTGTTTCGTAGCTGAGAAAGTCAAATGTCATTTAATATTTAAATGCATTAACCTTATCGTAAACCTAAAAGCATAAACTTCCCTTTCATTTACAATTTTATTTCATCGAAGGAATTTTTCCTGTCAGGCTCAATTGTGGGATTTAGTCCCCTGTAACCATACTTTTAAAATCCGCCCGGCCTCCAGGTTGTCTCGGGATTCGGTCGATCCAAGACTAAAACCAGGTCGGGTTGAAGAAAAAATAGAAAAAAAAAAACTCGGTGTGACCCGGTTGATCCAACGGGTTGACCCAGCAAGAACCGGTTGCAAACATGTTGACTTTTATTTATTTATTTATTTTACTAAAATGATATCGTTTTGATTTTAAAAAAAACTAATCCGATAAGTTGGTCAAAATTCAAAACTCAGGTCTTGGACCGAGCCGGCCACCGGACGGGGTGTTAAAATTATGCTTGTAACCCATTGTGACCCAAATAATTAATTCTCCTTGTAAATTAATATGGTCTCTCTCCTCTCCCTCTCTCTCACACACACACCACAATATATATATATATATATATATATATATATATATATATATATATATATATATATATTTTGACGTCCTGATGCCAATTGTTGTCACACTATCCCCCAAATAAATTCAATTTTTATAAAGATATTTTGAGCAATCGTGTTCTAGCATTGTTAATTGAGCCAAGCATAACATGTATATATGTCAGTGTGCGAGTAAAAATATTCATAGTTCATGCAAACATGTTAATGAGCATGCAATTCTTTTCTAATCTTTAAGAATTTAAAATTTATTGATGCATTCTCAAACTAACTTTCAGGAATTTAACTAATTATCTTATATTTTAGACACTCCATATCTATGTCATAAATTATTTTTGGGTTACTCCCCAAAATTTATTATTTTTTCCTCTTAAAATAAAAATAAAAAATAACAACAAGAAGACTAACATTTTAACAAAAGCAGGCTGAGGATGATTCAAAATATACAGAAAAAAAATCAAGTTGAATTTTTTTTGACAAATTAGGAGCCTAATAGTACTCTTTTGTACGAAAACAGAAGAAACAATGCAGATTTCAAGTTAAATTAAATTATTTTTTAATGAATCTATATAAAAATTAAGCTCAGGAACATAATTAGACTTTTAATAGGTATATAAAAATTAAGCTCATGAACATAATTAGACTTTTAATAGGTCAAATTGATTTAATCATGGGCCGAATTGAGAATTTAATTATGTTTAAGAATTAATTTGGGTCCAATTAAAGGATTTAATTAGGTGCAAGGACTTAATTATACTTTAAATGAGTCAAATTAATTTTATTAGGGGTTTAATTGGTAAAAAAATTAAGTTTTGGAGCCTAATTTGGCCTTAATTGAAAAGATTGAAATTTTAGAGGACCAAATTTAATTCTTACAAAATCAATTGGTTCAAAACAGGGGTAAAATCATAAGAAAATTAAAGTTTTTGGGTCAATTAAGGGCTAAATTGAAGAAATTCACAGCCAAGAACCTATATGTAAAAGGCGCCGCACTATGGGGATAAAATTGGATAAAATCAGAGGTGAAATTAAAGAAAATTAAAAGTTTAATGGTCAATTTAGGGTCAATTTGCATAAATTAAAGATCAAAGAGAAAAATGAGAAAAACGTTGAAATTCGAGGCTGAAATTAAAGTTCGCCAAGTGCAAAATTGCATGAAATTAAAAGTTTAAAATTAATCAGGAGTGAAATTGAGAGAAATCATAAATCGAATGATTAAGTTGAACTTTACCAAAACAGCGCCATTTTGGTTAGTGTTCATCTTCTTCAATTTTCATTGAAAGGACTGCTCAATTGGCTATTTTTAGGGGCATTTAATGCTTTATCTTTCTACTAAATTTGACAAAACTTGCACGAAAATGATCACCCGACATCTGACCACATCTCAATATGGTCCTTTCTGGCCGATTGACACTACAACGGCTATGGTGCCAGCCCAAAAACACCAACTCAAGCAACTCTCAATTGTCAAAATTGACAGTTCCTTATACACACTTTGAGCCAATAGTTAAATCCTTCGGAGCTGAATTAAGAACTAAGATTTGGCACAATTAAAGATAAAATATCCCTTTTCCACCCCTATAAATCATCTTTCCCTGGTTCTCTTCTACCAATTTTATTCTTTCCCTCTCTCTCCACCTCTTTAGCCACCAACAATCTCACCACCAGCATATCCACCACCAACTCCACCACAAGCTGTCAACACGACCACCAGCAGGCTACCTTTGTGTCAAGAATAGCCTATGTAAATTTCATCTCTCCACCACAAATCCCTTTTCCCTCCTGTTTATACACCATCGGACCCTCCACTAACATCGCCTCCAGCTTTGAGTCGATGTTCTAACACGATCAACCACCACCGCTACACCAGGTAGCCTACTCCCCTTCCTCTTCCTCCTCCTTTTCTTCTTCTTCCCCGATTCATCTAGTCATTGCATGCAATTCTGCATGAAGTGAAAATAATTAATGTGGTTGTTAGGCTGGCCAACAACCATGTGGGCTGGACCCATTTCGGCCCAGCCCAAACCCAAAAAAAGAGGAGGGGTTGTTGGGCTGCCAGTTGGCCTAACCCAATTGAGTTGGATTGGACTTGTTGCAGCTCGACTCATATGGTTAGGCCGAGTTTAGCCCACCCTAAAAAAAGAGGTATAGTCTATTGGGCCGCTGTCGGCCTAACCCGACCTGGCTGGGCCTAACTCAACCCAATATATTAAATAATAATATAATAATATAATAATACAATAATATTAAAAAAACTTCAAATTTTTCAAAGGGCATTTTAAAATATTTATGAGTTCCTCGTGTGTTTTTCCAATAATTTTTTATAATATCGAGTTGTAGACGTACACTATAAGATACAAATCTTATATTAAAAATATCCGGTTTCCTCTAAAATTTCAAAAAAAAAATTAAAAATTCAAAAAACCAAAATGTTTTGTTTTTGTGCACCCAGACAAATCCTAAAAGTTTTCCAAGCATATTTTCTAGAAGATAAAAATTACAACATTTTCATCATGCTTTTTTTTTTTAAAAAAAAAGATATGATAACCAGTTGATGTTTATCCACTAAGATTGGACTAAAATATTAAAAACTCTTCACCAATTATTTTGTTCATTTTCTATTTAAAGTGTTAGGGTTTAGTTGTAGACTTTAAAAATATATTAAATTAATTTTTTGAGATTTTTTTTACATCTCAAAAAATACTAAAATTTAATTTTTTTAAAAAAATAAATATATTTTAAAACATATCTAAACATAATTAAAAAAACAGTTGGAAATAAGCTCTACCAGCCTTGTACCACCACTATAAATACAAACATTCAAGTACCCTTCCATATCCTTATCATCAAATTAACAATCATTACACAAATAATAAATTACTCTCTCTCTCTCTCTCTCTCTCTCAAACCAACCTATTTTGGGTCTTGACCAAAAAAAAGAAAAGCTCAACGACCAGTCAATCGATCTAACTATGCTGCAGTTGTTCTTCGCGGTGGCCTTCTCGGCGGTGCCTTTGACTCTCTACGTTCCGCCCATTCGATCTCTAAACTTATTCGTGGAGACCATGGAGGATGTATTACGCCAGACATCCTTGTACACCGTCAGGGCTTATCCTAGGATTCGTCTTGTGTTCTCTCGTTTCTTTCGCAATCTCTTTAGCTTGTCCAGGTAGACTTCGTCTCCGCTCCTTTCACCGTATAATCACTCCCCACCTCACAATTTGTTGCCGCTACCATAGTCTTTTTCTTTTTCTTTTTTTTTCTTTAATCAGTTTTGTTGTTGATGTTGTTGAGGTTGATACTGGAAATCAGGATTTTCTGTGGATGGGAAATAAATTAAATATGGTTATATACTTAGTAATACTTTCGTTTCTCGTTTGCCCATAGAGTTTTGGAACCTGGGAACGTATTTTGTTGCTAGCAATCTTAATTTGATTATATAAATTGTTTTTTCCCCCTCTTAATTAAAAGTCTGAAGTGTATTTTGTTAATTTTTGTCTAGTTTCTGGATTGGTTTGTTCATACCCGGCCTCAGTAATTAGATTTTTATTAGACGCATTTATGATTGATTAATTGGGATTTATCATTAATAAATCCGGAATTGCATTTCCTTTTTTCTTTTTTCTTTTTTTGTATAAAACCTTAGGTGCGAAAATAAGTATTCATAAACCTATTCACATGTATCGAAGGGAGTTCCAACTCTCCATGATGTATCTACCTAATTGTTAAAAAAAGAAAAAAAATCTCATTTTTAAATAAATGATAAATTCCCATAATAAAAATAAATGAGAGATTTGAGAATGGGACACAGAGAACTTTGAGATTTTGGGAAAATACAGTGGGTGCAGGAATTGATGGGCTAGCGACTGACAATTATCGACCTTTTTTTGCACTGGAGTTTTATGACACTTTGAATTATTTTTTTTGAATTTGATGAGTCATGTAAAAAATAAATTAAAAAATATTATTTTAATATATTTTTAAATAAAAATTAAAAAAATAATTTTTTTAATTAAAACAGAAAAAATTGATGATTTTGTTTCTTAAAACCTTGCAGTGTAACAAACGGTATCTTAATTCGGTCCAAGAGGACAGGTGGGGCTGAAAGGGAAATTGCAGCATTCATGTGCGAGGAAACAAGCATCAATAAAAGAAAGAATATAAATCATATATTTGGCACTTTTCTGGATGCATTTTGTAGTGGTTGGTAAGCAGGGAGGAATATTGCCTGTTTACTGTGAGGCATGTAGTTGGATTTTGTGGCCTCGTATTCTGGGATTTGATCAATCAAAGAGATCCCTTTATGCAAACGAAAAACGAAATGCATGTATTGCAACCTTTAAAGTTTAAAGGGATTCTGAGGTCAAGGAGGATGAAGACTTCATGATGATGTGGGGATTTTTTTTAAGTACGGTTGAGGTTGGTTTTTAAAGTTTTTTTTATATTAAAATAATATTTTTTTAAAAAAAATTATTTTTAAGATTAGAACATTAAAATAATTTAAAGTATATAAAAAAATTAATTTATAATAAAAAATAAAATTTATATTTTTTTAGAAACACTAGTAAAACCTTTTATTGGATTAACTTGTTGAAAGCTCAAACTGCTCCAGTTAAACATATTCAAAATAAATAAAAATAAAGTAAGTGTTTTCTGCAAGCGATTGTGATTCCATTCTGAGGGCATTCTTCTTCTGGCTGGCATGATGATTTTCTGCTAGACGGTGACAATGATGGTCCATACCTAATTTCAACTTCCAGAACGGTTGTTGGTGATATCAATTTGAGGTCTTGTTTCTCCAAACATGCCCAATGAACTTTCAAAGCCAAACTGGTAGCTGCTTTTTTATTTCCTGTTGATTTCTGCCACCGCGAGGATGGTTTGATGCTAAACACTTCTGTTCACCACCAAGGTAGTATAAATGGATGACAATGGATATCGTGGTTTGGAAAATACGGAAAAGAATATTTGCCTTTTAATTAATTATATTGAATTAGGAGACGTCCTAGCCATATATAAGATTTTCTATATGTAGAAAACTAAAAGGCATGAGTGTTATATTAATGGTTGGATTATGCAAAAAATTTTATTTTTTTAATTTGATTTTCAATTTTTTTTCATATAATTGCATTTCCCCCCAAAATTCAAGGCAGTTGAATAAAATTTATTGGATAAGAATGAAATTGAAAGATAAGGGTTCAAAATCTCTCTTTTTTTTTTTTATAATTATCAGTTTTTAAAAACTTATATAAAAGATCAATATAAAAGTGAGTACTTTTAATGTATTGCTCCACCATGTATATAAAATGGAGACTCCCATTAGGGTAACTTCTTCTATGAAAATGGAGCTCGATTGAACTAGGTCAACTACCTCTAATTTGACAAAATTGGATGGCTATTTTACCTCGAACGCAAACTTGAGAATATTTAGTAAGTTATTTCTTAATAATATATTTGATTTTAATATATAATAAAAACTAAAGGGGAAGGAAAATTTATTGTGCATGTAGACACATTTTACTATTCACTTTAACTATGTAATTACATTTTTGTCCTTCAAAGAAAACCAATTGTCTTTATGTTGGAGGTATTTTGATCTTTTCACGTGGTCTATCACTCATTAAAGAATTTACTAGAAGTATAAGTGTCTTTTTTTTTTTTTTACATAGCAGAATAATCAAATTATCCTCAAAGTCTGAATTTCTAAAACAGGCTAAAAGGGATATTTTTATCTTTTTATTTTAAAAAAACAATGAAATGATAGGTTTATTCTTGAAATAAATAAAAAATATTACGCCATATGTACATGGGCCTTTTAGTCTTTTCACTTTGACTTTGGTGATTATCAAGTTCACCAAGGGGTTTTGGGTCTTTTAAAAGGAATAAATTATTAATTAAATTGAAAAAATTATAGGTACGTATGAGGTGTTCATATACTTTAAGAGGTGCTGCCGACACCTTCCGGTTGTATAAAATGCCTTATTATTGTGTCATTGAAAGCACTATCGCGTCCTCTTTCTCCTGAGACATTGTGTGTCGGCTACGGTGGGGTGATTTATCACTAATCGACCCTTCTTCTTTTTTTTCCCCAATCTTTTCTATCTCCTCCCTTAAAAATTTTAGGTTGGTCATCTTTATTGTTGATATTTCAGTTTTAATCCTTATTTTTTTATTTCTAATTTTTGCTTTTAGCCTTTTTGTAGAAGTCTTATTTGTTTTTAATTTAGTCCTCCAATTCTAATTTGTTATATATTATTTTTTTAATTTGGTCCTTGTTATTTTGATTTATATTTTTTTCCTTAGTCATTTTGTAAAAGTTTTATAAGTTTTCAATTTCATCATTCAATCCAAGTTTATGGTGTATTATTTTGTTCAATTTGGTCCTCATTCATATGAATTTTTTTTATCATCTTGTTAAAGTTATTTTTCTTTTCGATTTAACCATCCAATTGAAAATTTGTAGTTGTCCTCTAATTTATTTTTTATTTCGATTTCCACCTTGATTCTTCTAATTACCATTTTTTTAATTTTAAATCCTTTTGTGTAATTGATTTTTTATATATATAATTTCATCATTCAGTAATTGACTTTATGGGGATTGAGTTTTGTTGTTTTTTCATGTATGCTATTTCTGGTCTAATAATCTGGGTCACAGGTCTGAAAAATTAATGCGGATCGACATTTTTTTGTTTGGCTTGTTTTCTTTTATGATTTCATTGTTCGGACTTTTTTTTTAAAAAAAATTGTTTTGTGGTTTTTTTTAGTTTTTTATCAAGTTATCTCGATTTCATGATCCGGGCCATGAGTTTTCCAGGCTATCCCAGGTTGGCTAGTCCTTTATTATTCATGTTACATGTTTATCACACTATCTTAGTTTGACCTTGACATTATTTTATCTCTTTTTTTTTATCCAATATCTTACTTTCAATGGATTTTTTAGGTTATCATGATTTTTTTTTAAAATATCTATTTATTATTATTATTATGTACTTTTTTAATTATCTAATTAAATTAAAACTAATTTGTTAAACCTGATGAGCTATAAACCAAATCATTGTTTTTTTCTTTTGGTTTTTCTAAAACATGCTTGTTACACCAAAATATTAGTTTTTACAAATAAAATAGGGACACGCTACATAATACGAGACCACGTCTAGTTGTCTATCTTAATAAATAGGGCTTATGCTCTATTGGTTTTTATGTTTTAAAAACGTTTTTTAAAAAAATTTAAATATATTTTATTTTTTTTGCTTTAAATTAATATTTTTAGTGATTTTTGATCATTTTGATGCTCTGCTATCAAAAATAATTTTTAAAAAATAAAAAAATATTATTTTAATATATTTTTGAGTAAAAAACATTTTAAAAAACAACTGCAGCTACAATTTCAAACACGTTCTAATAATAAATTTACCCTTTTATCCATGTGGATGCATTCGTTTATAGAATGAAGGTAGTCTTTTTTTCCCGTATTGTTAGCTAACACTATGAATTCTTTTATGGTGAAAAATCGAAAATGAGCAAAATGAACATCATTCCACTCGAAGTACTTAAATAAAAATTTATTAATTAAATTATCTTAATATTCAATTATTCATACTATTATCTTGTAAGAGATCAGTCAACGAAAAACGTTAAGCTTCTTATAAAAGGATGTTATTTTTATTAAAAAAACAAAATTTCAACCGAAATATAGATAAAAAAAATCTTGAAACTAGATGAAAGTCTTTAATTGAAATTTTGAAAAAAATAAAAATAAAAATAAAATATATGGAAAAATATTTAACAACAAAATTAAATTTATCTATATAGTACATCGATATTTATAAAAATTAGAAAAATAAGGGAAATGGAAAGAAAAAATAAGTTAATTCCAGCCGAAGTGATGGTCGTTTTTTCTATTCCCCAAATAATGGAAGGAAAGAAAAAACGAGAAGCCGAGAATCGAAATCCTTCTAATAAAACGAAATTAAAAAATTCAATTAAACAAAAGGGAAGGTGGTAACTGATAAGAGACCATAGGAATTCAATTCTCCGAAAATTGGAGCTCCATTTCTCGACATACATACATGACCGTTGGCTTGCGTCTCTGTGATTTAAATTCTCTAGAAAAGGTACTTACAAATTACACTCTTTTTAATCCTTCGAATTCTCTCTTATCTCATGTTTGGATCCCGAGAAAATTAACAACTCCCCAAAACAGAAAACAATTTTTTTTTTTTGAATTCCCCCACAAAATCAAACCTCTTTTTAATAAACCAAACAAACTAATTAGGGTTAACTGCCCCTTTCATCAATCTATATAGTCTGTGCACAAAGTAGGGTTCTCATTCTTTAAATTAACAAACCCTAATTTATGGTGATTTTATTATGTCAAAATTATTGTTTTTTTTGGTAGGTTTTGAAAAAAAAGGCTTTGATGGATGACCCATCTAGTTCAGCTACGACCCTCGCGTGGCTTTGGGTGATTGAGTACCTGGCAAGTTTTCGGCAAATAGAGCCCTCGATTTTACATGGTATGTGCGCTGCATTCTCGAATTCATAAATGAGTGTGTAAGGAATTTGTGTTGTGTGTTTTGAAATGAAATGTAATTTACTTGGGCTGTTTTGATTGTTCTTTTGGTGGGGGCTGAGGTGTTTTGTTTTGATTTGTTCCAGAATTGATTGAGGCAGCTCCGGAAATACCTGATGATTTGGGGAAAAACACGAGGGAAATGGTTGCTTTGAGATGCTTAGAGGATTTGTTTTGTCGTAGTGATAATGGAATTGCAAATGATGTTACTTCTAAAGAACTGAAAGTCACGTTTGATTTGTCGGAGAGTTGTGAGGATGTGCTCCAGTCCATACTGCAAGAGGTGATTCGGTTTACTATTTCTGCTTTCACTTGTAAGCAATTTGGGCTTGAAATCTTATAAAAACACTTGTTACTCCTGTGGGCCATGATGGTGAATTTTGACATAGATTTCTTGTTTGTCAGACATCAGTATCGGATTTGAATAGGGGTGGACCGGAGCTATTGAAATGGGATATTCACCCTTTCATTATGCATAAAAGAGCTTGCATGCCTAAATGTGCTTTGGAGAAGGTGATTGAGAATTTCTTTATTTTGTTAAATTTCGATGTTAAACAGAAATGGAGATGATTAATCCTCATTTGCTGTTTGGTGATTTTTTTTTTGTTATGAAAACCAGGTGAAAGATGCAATTCTTGAGGGTATTCATCCATATGCTTCATTGAAGGCTTATAGTGAACTGGTGAATGCAAATGATAGGGTTAATAGTATCACTACAGATTATGGGGACGATGGTGCACCTGTGGGGAGGATAGGTGGGAGTGATACTGATGGACAAATTAACCCTCCTGAAGAAAGTTCCATTCCTTTGCTGCATGAAAATGAGAATGTAGTGGAAGACAATTCATATAACAGGAACTTGTTACACTTTGAGAGAGAGAGAAGTGGTTCGGCTAGTCAAAATCTGGCTGGAGACCATGAAGATCAAGGTTGTGATGATGGTGATCATCTTCAGCCACAAGCCAAGAGGTTCAAGGAAGATGCCTTGTATGACAATCTGTCCATGGGACAAATTTCTTTGACTCCTCCACAGCACAAGGACATGGTAGAAGATTCATTTGAGATGGTGGTTGAGGATTCTGAAAACAGAGATTTTCACTTGGAAAAAGAATCTTCACAGGGAGGACTGGAAGGAAGCATACCTGTAGAGAACGATCATGATGAAGATGTTGGTATAGATAGGCATGGGCATAGTCTTGATGCTGACAATGCATTCCAGCACAATCAGCATGAAATTGCTCATAATGCCAACAAAATGCCACTATCTGGGGATGGACTCCATCAGTATAGCTTTGTGGATGAAATCAACCATGCTGAACCTAGAAAATCAAATGCTGCACCGTCTGTGGGAACCTTGGACAGATTATTTGTTAATGGAAACAAAGGCAAATCTGATCATAGTGGTCAACAAAAACCATCAAATAGTGTATCCTCAAACGGATTTCACAGGAATACTGATGCTGATGAAAGAGAAGCTGGCACAGACCATCTATCTGAAGAAGATGAGTCAAATGAGAGTGACGAGTATGAGCAGGAGAGGGTTGATGTTGGTTTGAGGAAGAGTCATTTTCTGAGTTCTCAATACATGTTAAGTCATGATTCTCTGGCAGAAGCTAACTGGACAGATAAAAATCTTTGCATAAAATGCTGTAAAGATGGTCAGTTGTTGGTTTGTGGTGCTGGTAGTTGCTCATTGGTGATTCATGAGAACTGTTTAGTTTTCTCACCACATTTTGATGAGAGGGGAGACTTTTACTGTCCTTTCTGTGCATATTCTCTTGCTATTTCAGAGTACCTTGAAGCTAAGAAAAAAGCCTATTCAGCGAGGAAGGAACTGAAGTTATTTATTGAAACGAGACAGGAGTATCGGTCAAACAAACATACTCAAAGACTACTTAGCAAAAGACATGGCAGCTCAAGACAGAATGAAGATAAGGATCTGCTTAATAAATTTCTTGATTATGAGAATTTGGTTGGAGAAAAACGCAAACAATCAAATAATCAAGGTCAGATATCTGAAGGTAATGACCATCAATTTCAGAAAGGAAAAGGGAAGAAGAAGCAAGTAGAGCCTTTGGCATCATGCATTGGTGTTAATTCACTGTGTAGAGAAGAAGAGCCTGATGTAAATGTTAGGACTAATCATACATGTACGGTAGAAAAGGAAGGGGAGGAGGTGGTTCAAGAGAACTCATCTGGAACCGAACTTGACATAAATCAACACCAAGTTAGTGTTGATAATCATTTGTGTAAAGAAAAAGAGATTGTCTCTGGAAGCCAGAGAACAGATGGTCGAAGACAGAAAGCTGTTTGTGCCATCAGCAGCGATGGAGGAGAAACCTCTGGTGACGAAGATGACAAGTCAATAAGTACTAATTACTTCATAAGATTCCGAAAGAGAGAGAGACAGTAAGTTTCCAGTTATTCAAAGTGTTATGCTGGTGGTTATATAGTACACCTCTGAATGCCATTTCCAGAATTAAAACAGTTTTTCCTTTTATAGTATACTACCTTCAAAAAATCTGACTATGCTATGTCAACTTCTATTATTAATTTATTATTCTTTTGTCGTGTGTGAATTTGGGTAAATCACTTTGCTCCCTTGTTAAACCCCATCCTTATTAATTTGACATTTGATTGCAGTGGCAATTGTAGTTGACCAAAATGTTATTCTGATCTGCAGTACCCCTGCAATGCCTCAGTCGAGGCGAAAAAAGGTTCCGTGGACAGCCCATGAGGAGGAGATACTCAAGGTATTTGTTTACTGCTTATATGCTTCTGAAACCACTATTTATTTCAATTGTATGCTCACCGGTAAATGCATTTATACATATTTAAGAGAGATTTTCTTGGTTGTGCATTCTAAATCTGTTTTCTTTCACAAGCTAAAATCATATAGTTTTGGCTTTTAGCTCTTCATTGTGATCTATCAGGCTCTAATTTCTTGCTCTTTTACTGTTAAAGGAGGGAGTGCAGAAATTTGCAAGTGACGGGAAATATCCCTGGAAGGACATTTTGGAGTATGGTAGTTCTGTATTTTCGAATGGCCGAACAACAATAGACCTCAAGGATAAATGGAGGAACATGTGCAAATTAAGCCCTAAATCCAAGTAAGAATTTGCCAGCCTCGTCAGTTTGCGTATATGGATGGGTTCTTATATTTGGGTCTTGTCAGCTTTGCTTTTTCAGCAGGATGCATTCTGATTGTCTAAGAAACTGTTGTATATTAAGCTTACACTTGACTCCTTGTTATTTCCTGTATAGTGTATACTAGTTATCAAAACTTTGACGGTCTATGAAATGGATCTCCCTTTTTCGCTGATGCTCCGATTTTCTCTTGTTACTGTATTGTTGACACATGCTATCCTGCAGTTCAGATTTTTTTTTTACATGAAAAAAATACCTTGCTGTTGCCAATGTTTTTTTTTTTGAAAAAAATTGATTTGATATAATCTGATTGACTTAATAAGTCTAAAAAATTCAGGATGACTAGTAAAAGTATAGTTTGACTCGAAATAAATATTAAGAAGACAATATATTGAATTGATTTGGGTCAAACTTGGTTAATTTGTCAATCTGTATATCGGGTTATGAGACTATGATAATCTGATAGAAAATAAATTAAAATAAATTATGAATCTCAAGTTTTAATGAATTCAATATGAATGATGAAATTGAAAAAAAAATCAATTAAAAATTGAATAAAAAAATAATTTGAGTTAATTCGGGTTAACTTGTCAAAATTACGACTTAGGTTATGAGATTGAGATAACCTAATAGAAAACAAATTGAAATAAATTATAAAATTTAATTTCTAATAAATATAATGTTGAAGGATGTAATTGAAATTGAAAAATTGATTAAGAAAGGAACATAAAAAAATAACTTGAATTAACTTATTAAACTTGTGATCAAAGTTATGGAATGAAAATCACTTCTTAAAAAGCAAACAAAAAAATTTCATGAAGTCTATATATATATATATATATATATATATATATATGATCAGATTGAGATAATCTCATAAAAAGTTAATTGAAAAAAAATTATAAAGTTTAATCCCCAATAATTCTAATGTTGAATGATGAAATTAAAATATAAAAAAAACATAAATTTAGGGAAAAAAACCAAGGAAGGGGAAAAAAAATATTATTAAAGTGAATTGTATTTTTTAAGAGGGGTATAGTAAAATCCCCTCCTCTTTGTATCAAGTTTACACTCAAGACTTTATTCTTTTATTTTAATTAAAAAATGGATGCTCAAGAGACGATAGTGTTTTAAAAGAAGTAAGAAAAACTCTTTACTCGGGCCATCAACTTGACTGAATCCAATAAGATTGTATAATCTAATAATTTGATTTAAAAAGTAGACAACAACAACAAATGAACCATAAAAAATCATTTGGAAATAATTAACTAAAAAAAATGAGTTATCAATATCATACTTGAGAAGAGAAAAAAAAAACATGTTGAAGACTCACAGGTTGTACGATGACACTATAAGAAGTCTCATAGGTCACTAGAGCAACGACCTAGAAAAGCAAAACGAACAAAATATAACGAAGTGAGTTTCTCATGTTTATATTCAATCAATCAATTCTATTTAATTTAAGAATAAGATTTATTTAAAAAAATAAATAAAAAAACAAATAAAACGGCCCGAGATAACCCAATTAAATAAAAAAAAGGATAAAACAAAGGACGTAGAAAGCAGATGAAAAAAAAAGAGCACAATCTCCAATAAAATAAATGTTGAATGATGAAATTGAAAAAAAACATTAGCTTAAAGAAACGATTAAAAAAAACTAAGCAAACATGAACGAATCTCCTAAAGCTGAGTTAATTTCTCACACTTGTAACCTATGAAATCCTAGACGCAGACTTAATCAAGAAACTCAATCTAAATCAATTTAATGTTGAATGATGACATTAAAAAAAATCAATCTAAAAAACTTACAAAGTAAAAAAAAAATTAAAAATAAATCCTAATAGGAAAAAAAGGAAGATGGAATCATAAAAAAAATTAATTTTAAAAATTATTTTAGATTATATAAATAACAATTATAAAAATATGATTAAATTTGATAAATAAAAAAATTGAACGAGAATAAAATTAAATTTTTTTATAAATTATTTTAAATAAAATAAATAATAATGACATAATAAGAATTAAAATAAATAAATAAATAAAATGGTCTGAGGAGGCTCATTTTGTGCCCTTGCTGTCAGGTCATGGTGGCACCACCTAGACGAGTTTTGATTATAGCTTTGGATCACTTGACAGAATCTCCATGAGGCTTAAAAAAACATATCTTTCGTCTTTTACTCCAGAATTTATTTATTTATTTTTATATTTACAAGTCAGTGCGATTTCTCATATCTCCATGTCTGTTATGTTTTAAGTACAGTTTAACACGATTTCTTTCCTTTTAAAAAATGTTCCATGCAAAAAAAAACTCTCATGTGTTTTTATCATCATGTAATTAAATGAAAAACAATTTTTAATATAAAATTTTTATTAAATCTAATAACATGATTGGTAAAAAAAAACTATTATGTGTTTTTATCATCATGTAATTAAATGAAAAAACAATTTTTAGTATAAAAATTTTATTGAATATCATGAATTTATTTGGTTAACTCAAGTTTATTTAGATTTTTTTTTTCCAGATAAGAGCTATTTTTTTACAATTTTCATCCTTCAATATTAAGTTAATTAAGCATTAAGCTTTTCATTTTGTTTTTTTTAAGATTATCCTCACGTCTCTTGCATGTCAACATATGTTAATCCAATATGTTTCCATCTTGATATTAAATTAAAATAACATTCAATACATGGTTAAAATATATTTTTTTCTAGGAGACACGTTACCAATACATAGATTTTTTATTGCATTTTTTTTTTTGCTCCATCCCATGGTGTAGCATAGGCCAATGTACTATTTGATGATGTTTTAAAATCCAAGATATATAAATAAAAAATTATTTAGTGTTTGTAATAAAGGTTAATTAATATGTTCAAGTGTTTGGATTTCTTCTTTTTAATCTAAGAAACTCTAGATTTATAATAGAAGTTTGAGTACTTGTAAAAATAGTTCCAATAGAAGAGATTTAAAGACCCTCTATTGATAAAGTCAATATATTTATGAAAATGATATTAAATGATTTAGAAAAATAAATTATTTAAAATAACTTTAAATTTAAAGAACAAGGATGTTTGTTTTTTAGTTTTAAATTGGTTAATGCTCTGAAATTTATATATTTCTTAAGAGATAAAAAGTTTTGATGTTTTTTCTTGATGTGAACCTTGTCATTTTCAGAGAAAGGAATGACTAATGACTAACAAGCTTTATGCTTTCGACGATATTAATAGAAGATAAATATCTCTTACATATCATTAATGAGATAATAAGTATAATAGGTCTCTTAAGAGAACTTGTATACACCTATGAATATAAACATGACGGTTTATTATATCTTTTATACTTTATTGTAGAGAATCGTCCACGGTCAAACATTTAGCCTTAGAACTTAAACATTACCAAACATGTCAGATCCACATTACCATAGGCGGGGTTGACTACCAAACCCAAGATTTTTGAGTTTAACATATTCACTAAAGCTATTTTTACTTTGAGGTATTTTTCCTTCGAGTTTAATTGATTGTTAAGCCCAAGTATTTCGAGTCTGTTATATTTGCAAAACCCATTTTATTTAAGAAGATTTTTATTTAATTTTTTTTTTTTTTTTTTGTAAAAGATAACTCATCAATAGTCATCTCTGTATCAAATCAACTTAGCATACAATTTGCTAGAATTGAACATCGTACGTTTAAATCAGATTCATGTCCCACGAAAAGGTTATCACTAGCCTGGTCCCTAACCACTAACAGGTGACAGATCTGACCTCGTTAATGAGAACTCCTCAATCAAAAAATACATAATTAAATTTGCTCGATCATTACTAAATCATGGTAACTATCATTCAACCATTCACTAATGACAGTTAGTGGAGCAAGGTGATGAGCACAATCTACTATTACTCACGTGACATGTCCTGGTAATTTGCAGGCCTGCTAGGTACAGTATACTCAAGTAATTAACCCAGGGAGAGAGAAAGGAAGGGTGGAGAGAGCATTGGCATGGGATAAAGATGAGAGTCTCGGGAATCAGGTCGTCAATGGCAGGACAACATGTGAAATAGGGCTCGTGAAAATGAAAAATGTTGAGGTGAGTTTCCTCAAGTAAAGATTCAATTCATGTAGAAACACTAGTATAGAATCCAAGGCAAAGGAAGTCAGAGAGCGATCGCTTTGCAAGTGGGATTTTATTGCAAGAATCACTTCATTTCATTACTCCGAAGGCAGTCAAGCTGTTCATGACAATTTTCCCGTCATTATCACAGCGAAATTACTTGGCATAATCTTCATCAGCTTTGGTAAAAGAAAGGAAAAATCTCATCACTTGGATGAAAAACCTTTCGCATAAGCCGTGGAATTCAATACAAAATACCATTTTATGCTGTGAATTTGATTTATATTTTGTGCAATAATTTATCGTGTGACATGCTGGTGTTAAATGAGAATGCATAAAGAAATACTAGAGAAGTCACCCATTGTTTCTGGCAACTAGTTTGTTCAAACTTCAAAGTATAACTCCATTTTTCATCAATGGGCTTGTAATTTTTTTTCACGTGTCTGTTTAATGTGATGGATAAGCTCCAGCAACATTCCTAATTGGGTAGTATTTAAGATTGTAGTATAAAAGTTATTTTTTAAAGTATTTTTTGTTTAGAAATATATTAAAATAATATTTTTAATTTTTTAAAATTTTTTTAACATCAGTACATTAAAACAATCCAAAACACACTAAAAAATTAATTTAAAAAAAATACGATATGACTGCAAAAATAAACTATGCTATATTGTGATTATAAGATGGGAATTTGGATATAGTAGTATTTTATTTTTTAAAATTATTTTTTGACATTAGTATACTAAAAAAAATTAGTTTGAAGAAAAAAATTAATTTTTTGAAAAAACAAGATGCCACTACAAAAATAAACATTGCTATATTGTGATTATAAGATGGGAATTTGGATATGTAGCATTACATTTTATAATTTTTGCTTATGTCAACTTCTTCCTTCCAAGTTCCTACTCTTTGCCAACTTAATTCCTTCGTGAACCCTCAATATGAGTATGGTAATCTCATCTTCTTTCCATCCATACTTGATGAGACATAATATAATTAAATGGTTTTCTATATTAAAAAAAAAACCACCATTAAAATAATTAAAAATTACTAAGATTTGAAATTATTAAACACTCACAAACGGTCACATGGGCATGAACTCTTCCTAAACGTGACAACATTTAAACCAAAGCTGTTTTCTCACACTACATATCCCGCGCCTTTCCATCCATTTTCTGTACTCCCCAAGTCCCTACTGTCACTCACACTCCTCACTGGGCTTACTTCCACACCCCAAAAACTCTAATGGAAAATTGCAGAAGGTCTCCATTGAAGCCGTGGAAGAAAGGTCCAACAAGAGGCAAAGGCGGTCCTCAAAATGCCATGTGTGAGTACCGAGGGGTTCGTCAAAGAACATGGGGCAAATGGGTGGCAGAAATAAGAGAACCCAAGAAGAGAACCAGACTATGGTTGGGTTCTTTTGCCACTGCTGAAGAAGCTGCTATGGCCTATGATGAGGCTGCAAGAAGATTGTATGGACCGGATGCTTATCTTAATCTACCTCACCTTCAGTCCAACTTTAATCCTCTAAACAAATCACAGAAGCTCAAATGGATTCCTTCAAAGAACTTCATTTCCATGTTTCCTTCTTGTGGGCTGCTTAATATACATGCACAGCCTAGCGTTCATGTCATCCATCAGCGGCTCCAAGAACTCAAGAATAACAGGCCCCTTCATCAATCCTCTGTCGCTTCTAGTTCTTCCTCCTCTGAATCCAGAAATGAAGTGGTGATTGTAAGTGACGAAAACCATGTAGCAAATCTCGCCGTAGCAGAGAAAGATGTGGAAATATCATCAGAGAAGATGCTGCTAAGAAATCATGACGAGAAACCACAGATTGATCTGAACGAGTTCCTTCAGCAGCTGGGCATACTGAAAGAAGAGAAACAGCCAGATAGCAATGATGTCGAAGAATGTCTCACGGTGCCAGAATCTTCACAAAAATATGAAAACGAACTTGCAGCATTGGCAGACAAGAGTTTCAATTGGGATTCACTGATTGAAATGCATGGAATTACAGATCATCAAGCAGCAGAATTAAATAGTTTTCCAGTTTATGACGTCCAAGATGAGCCGGCTTTCCCAACTTCCATTTGGAACTTCTAGGAGGATAAAATGATTTAGGGAGAGTGAAAGCTAGCTTTGCTGCTTACTTGTTTGGAACTAGAATGTCTGCTTTCACATAATAAGGTCATACTTAGATTGTTCTAGATCTACTGCCATTTGAATTGCTCTATGATAATCGTTACTTCTGTTCATTGGCAACATAGATCAGACTAGAAAGCATTTGACCTTACCAGATAGATAGAGCGGAGGCGTTATAGGAGCAAGGGTTGGGTGGAAGGAAGTTCATATTGCAATATCATAGTAGCAACTTACTAGGTTTCTTCTTGACCCATGGCTGATGTGAACTTACCCATGTTTGTTGGGCTGATTTTGGCAACGCTAGATTTATTTGTGCTTCTGCAATTTGCTTGCTTTACGACATAGGAATTCACAAGGAAGCATGTTACAAGATAACTGATGGACAAAATAATCTTGACGTACGTTTTCCACACCCGCAGTTCTATGCTTTAGCAGACTTCACATTCCTTCCATAATTTGATCAGTGAGCCCTCTTATCATTTGTGTTCTCGTGCACGATCAAACCTAAAAATGACTATAATTTGATATCTTAGAGATGAAAACGAATTAGTTTAATATTCAGGATTTTACCTGGAAGTACGGATCAGACTGATACAGCCAAACAACGATTGAACTGTGAAGGTCTGATAAAGATTAGAACTAAGAGCAATGACAGAAAATTCGATGAATGAAAGAAGCAAACACAAAACATAGATACAAATGCTACTCATGCAGCACATCCCATGCAAAATTATATGCAAATGCAGTCTTTTGCTTAAATTCCCCTCTGAGGCTTTAGATAATTCCTCGTTGATTACGGCAGTTGAGAAACTATCCTTTTTGTGTTTCTTTTTCTCTTGCTTTAATGAGAAAGTTATAACCCCAACTACACAGTCAAAATTGCTTGCCTTTACTTCAATTCCATGCCAATTACTTCCTGTGATGATAAGGCTTTTTCTAGTTAGTGTAGTTCAATTTATCGGGAAACCCATTACCTAAATAGCGAAAGAATATAGACTAGATTTTGATAATCTATTTCAAAATTCTGGTAAAAAATACAAAGCATAATCGTTTATGGTCAATTAGATGAATCAAAACAGGTAAAATCTTCAGATGGTGAGAATACTTTCCCAGTTACATCTTCCAGTAAACGATTTGATAATCTCTGACAGTTTAAAACAGCCCTCTTCACTAGCAACCTTCGCTTATCCATTGAGGTGCTCTGATGCACTTAGATACTCCCTGTGCTCCTCAAAATGCTCAATTAATCGCTTTAAGAACCCATCACTACTCATTGTCTCCGTGTCACATACAAGACAGCGCTGTCTTCTTGCCCGTGTCACAGCCACATTCATTCGCCTGTGGTCACTCAAAAACCCCACCTGAAATGTTTTGAAAATGTTCCCAAGTTTCAACTGCTAAAATCTCTATAACTAATCTTCTTCATCTAAAATCTGAAAGGAATCAAAAAGATGAACTGCAGAGGCTTAAAGTACCTCTTTCTTTGAGTTCGATCGAACCATTGAAATAATGATGGCTTCCTTCTCTCGACCCTGGAAACCATCCACTGTTGGCAATGCCAAATCTAATCATCTGTATTTTCAAAATCAATTTCCGAGTAGCCATCTGACTTTTCCAGTCCCGCAGTTCCACCTTCCATGTTCATCGAACGAACAAACTAATGGTTCTTATAACAGGGATAATCGAAGGGAGATGTCAACCTGTACTAGTTTCTGCTATTTATTTAAGATTTTTCACTAAAATTGATGTAGATCAAAATAAAATAGAAAAATAGCTCACCTCTAAATCCGTGAAAACACCGACATTGACCAAGTTCATAGTTACAAACTCCTTGACCACTACAGTTATTTTTGCAGCTCCTGCCCCTTTTTGTGTGCAAACAAAACAGTTGACAATAACACCTACCAGAATGAAACTGGATTTGACATCAACTTAAGCTGTCTAAGAACTAAGAAAGAGCATGCCAAGATCTAAATCTAGCCTCATGAGTCGATCGAATTTCACCAAGCTCTTCCACCTAGAGAGAATAAGCATTTCCCTCGACTGCAAATATCGAAAGGATTTCAATAATGTCGCTTACATTTGGCATTTGGTTTTGGTCAGTGTTACGTGACAAATAAAAAAATAAATTAAAGAGATATAAATAAATTTATCTAAGAAATAATTTTGAAATAAATTTTTATATTTTTAAAACATAAAAATTAAAAAATATATATGTTAATTTGTCTTCGTTATCTTCTTCTCCGAGACACTACTTAATTCAAATTAATAATTATCGTTACTCATAGTATTATTACCTCAACAACAGTGACTTCCTTAGTAGCTGAATCACAGACAGAAAGCCATCGCCCAATCTCAGCCTTCCATGGAGCATTCCGATGAATTAACCACTACCCCATGCAAGTCAACTGGGAAACGTCCTAGGCTCTAAATCTAGAGCCGGTTTTAAATTTTCCAAGACATGGTGATGATTCCTTTCATCCACTGCTCCATTAATCGGGACACTAGAATTCCGAACATTGAAGCGATCTAAAAAAGGCAGCACAGGAAACAAGAACAGAGGAGCTGCCGAAACTAGTGCCACTACAGACACAATTGTTGCTATCAAAGACCATGAACATTTCCATTTCTGAATAGAAATCATTATCCCTTCTTACTCCTCTCCCACAACAAACACAAAACTACACCTGCAAATCAATCAATTTAAAATCATAAACACAAGATAAATGACGCAGCATGTATAGAAGATAAAAACTAGGTTTCTCGAGCTATAAACTTATAAACTTAAACACTGTAGAAGAATTGATAAAATATTTGATATTTTGTTTATAAAAAAATAAGTTGGATGTTAAATCAACATCATAACAGTTTAAATAGAGATTAAAACCGATTTAAACAAGAAACTTAAGCTAAGAAGATAAGTAAAATAATATCACTCATTACTCCATGAAATCCAATAAAAACAAATAGATATAAATAGAAAATAAATAGGATGTTACTACTTATTTTTTTTAGCATCATAAAATTATTTACTAAGTTAATTAGTAGAAAATAAATAATTAAAATAGAAAAAACTGCAAATTTTAGACTATACAATAACCGATGAAGTTAGTCTTTGTAGGAACTTGGCATCATCTGATCAAATTTAAGTATAATCCAATAGCCTAACCTTAGGCTATCATTGTTTTCATCAAGCTTCATATATGATGTACTTAGACATCTTCATAGCTTATTTTCAAGATTGGTCTTATCTTTCTCGTCCATAAACATATTTGCAAGAAGTTGCATGTTCCAAAATTCCACAATCAAAATCATCTGGAGTAAAATAAAATAAAATAAAAAAACAGCAAGGTGAAGAAAACGACACTGAATTTGAAGGTTAAACCCATAAAATGCATGCACAAACTCACAATAGAGGCAATCTCAAGCGAAAACTGAATAAATTCATCAAAAGAAGAAAAAAAAGAAATCTATAATTAATGAGAGAGAATGAATCATCATCGTTATAAATAAGGTAGTAAATTCAGGGATTTGAGGAGCGGACAAAGTTTACCAGATAAATTAAGGAAGGTTCCATAAAATCAAATGAATAATTTAATTAATTCCGCAGTTTCTTATTTTTTATTGGTGTTCAATATAGCTAATTGATCATCAATTTTCTTTAATCCATACGTAATTGATAACCAATTAATTTACATATAAACCACCAACTCCCTGGCAAAATAATTGATTTTACTAAAATTAATTAGGAGTAATATAAATCAAACAATAATAGAAGCTTTGGTAATTCTATAAATAAGAGATTTCATAGAATTTCCATAGATATTCTTTCAAACAAATATTAATTGCAAATCTATAGAAAATATGAAAATGGAGTGTCAGCTTCCCTCTTTTGATTGGCAGAAGAAAATTAGTCTGAAAGATAAGTACTTTCCTTTTATTTCGATTTTTAGGGATTGGCTGCATTCAAGTTATTGCATTTGTAGAAACAAAATTCTTTTTTTCAAAAAAATCATAAACTAAATATAATAATATTTAGATTTTAATTAATTTCTATATATTTTTGTTCAAAACCAGTACAATAACCGATTTCACTGGAATAATGTTATTTTACAATAGAAATTAATAAAAAAAAATTGATTGCAAGAAATATTGTGAGCATTAATCCAACATGGAAGTTATTTTCTTATGAGTCATCTAATGCTATCCACATGAGAATTATCAACTCAAAATCTTTTTGAAAGCATTAATATTCAAATTCTACATAAACTTGAGAAATTAATTTAAGAAAAATGATTTTTGATATCATTTTTGTTTTCAATTTTTTAAAAAAAATATAGATATAAAACTTAATTATTTTTTTTAACAAAAAAGCATAATCAACAATCATTTCACAATTTGTAAAAACCACTTTATTTGTTTTGACAACTAATTGTTAGTTTTTTTTATGTTTTTCAAGAAAGAGAAAAAACAATGATGCAGTTGGGCTTATGAAAGCTGAAGATTCTAGACATTCGAATGAAAATTTGTCACAATCAAATAGAGATTTTTTACGAATAGACTATATGAATGATCTAACATATATTTTTATAAACTAGTTAAATAGATCTAAACTAAAAAAAAGATTTAGTCATATCAAATCAGGACAATAACTTAAAAAGATGATAACAAAATATTTGACTGATGAATCGAGCTCAATTTTTTTTCGGGTGATTCTACATGCAATTTTCTCATGGGAAATGACCTAGTCATTCATCGAAGGTTGGATATCCCAAGATAAGGCCACGAAGTTGTTTGGGCTAATTTGGTTATTTTTTCCTGGTTTTTTTTCTGATTTATTGTTTAAATTTGGATTTTGTGTTAATTTTTTTTATACTTTTGGATTTTTAGTTGTTTTCTTATACCAATATAGTTTTCTAACTTATTTAAAATTCTTGTGTGTTTTGATATAACACTATAAATTTAGGATTCACATCTTCAATCTTTTTTTCCCATCAAATCTCCCATTTTATCTTTGTTGTTGATGTCACGTCAAACAATCTAAAATAATCCCTAATGTTTTGATTTTTCTTTAACCACAAACTAACATTTTGATAATTACCTTATTTCATCAACTAATTTGTTATAATAAGTCGAAATCAGAAGTCATGACTGAGCTGACATTTTGCTGTCTCCATCTGCAGCAAGACAATTAATTCGAGTTTTATTTATAAATTGGAAAGAAAATTATATTGGTGGTAGAGAAAAGACATCGATCCATATAAGACATGGGATTGATAACTTCGGTACTAAACATTTATCAGGATCAAGTGATAGATTTTGTCTGGCTCTTTGCGTTTGCAAGCTTGCTTGCAATCCAAGGCATATACTGTCGGCACATCAGACAGGTCTTCACACAAGAGAAGTTGATTGATGAAAATAAGAAGAGAAGTGTCTTCACAAGAGAACGAGTTTGAAGGCTTCATTGTTTCAATTCCTTCTCAAAAGAAAACTAACATCCTTGGATAGGATCAAGAGTTTTTTTAACATGAAAAATGAATATGCTGGTGTTCCAATGTATTTTTGACATCGAGAAAAGGTATTTATTATGAATTGAAAAAATGATTTATATATTTAATTAAATAAATTATAAATCATATACACAAATAAATGCAAAATAAAATAAAATAATAATAACTCGGTGAAGATAACTCTCAATCTTTATATATGTGTGTGAAATTAAAGGGCATGAGATTGATTAATGTGGTTAAACCTCCTATGTGTTTTAAAATCGTTCTTGTGAAGATACTTGGTGTGTTTAATTATTTAAACTACTAGGAAAATAGCAAATAATAATGGAAACACCAACAAAAATATTTCATTAGTAATTTTTTATAAAAATAATGATGGAATATCTTACATTGATCCCCACTTCTCTTCTTCCTTCTCTTTCAAAACAATAGCCCATCTCTCCAATTAATTAGCAAACCACGCTAGCTGTTCACAAATATGGCAACCTAATCTACGTACCGGCATCGATTTATATCTTTTCTTTTTTAATTTTATTTTTAATTAATTTTTCTGTTTATTTTTATATTTCAAAAGCATTTTTGATAAAATTTAAATTTTTTTAATTTTTTTCTTTACTTCAAATTAATATTTTTTTTATATTTTTAGATCATTTTAATACGCTGATATCAAAAATGATTTTAAAAAAACATTATTTTGATACATTTCCAAGTGAAAAATACTTTGAAAAGCAATCGCAACCACATTCCCAAACAGGTTATAAGTGGGCAAATCTATCCTTTTTTTTAACCTATTTATATTTTAGGTTAATTTATTGAAATTTTTTTGTAGTACTTGTAATTGGCTTGTATATTTAAGTGTTTTCCAACTTTGTTTCCTAGATAATTTTATTGTATTAGAACATGATTCATTTGTTAGGGTTTGTTTGGGATTTAGGAGAAATTGGTTTTATTTTTCATTTGATGAAATTGAGTTTGCTTTTGTAACTTAGATGTGCTATAATTGAAAAAATGATAGGTAATTTAATGGGTATCAATTACCTTTTGTCAATTTTATTGTTAAGTTGGAAATTTAGAGAAAATTGGTTTTCATGAAATTGATAATAATTAAAATGTATTAATTTAGGTTGAATAAGTTTGAATTGAATAAATGATAGGTAATTAGTTGAGTATCGATTATTTTTTTATTAATTGTATTATTTAGTTCATATTTTGACGGAAAGTGAAATTTGTGTGGAATTGATAATCAGTTATTGAATTATAAATTTATTTTACTTTCTAACATAACACATACCCTCAAGTAAAAACTTTTTAAACTTGAAATTTTCACAAACTTACAATTATCTTTTGCTTATCTTTATTTATTAGAATGAGAATAATAAAATTTTAACTCGTGACTACTTGTCCAAAGCTCGTTACCTTGCTAAAAATTATTTTAATTCAAAAACTTAATTATTGATGAAGCTTTAAAATTGATTTTATATTATTTTTTAATATAATTAATATTTATTTTTATAAAAAAATTAATATGTTAATGATTATTTATTATAGTATATATACTGCTTCGTACACTTTTTTTGTTAGGGGTAAGAAATCAAATGGATTTGAATAACAAAATTAGTTAAGCAAACACAAGAACACCAGTGTTCAACTTAAAAAATTTGTTGGTTGGGATTTAGATATGACTAGTTTCAAAAAAAATCTAATTAAAAGTCTCTCTGGATAGATTGTGATGAGATGTCAAAAAAGTCAAAGTAATTTAGTAATAATATTTATGTGATGAATAATCGATTATATCTTGATTCTAGTAATTTAATTTATTATTCCTAACTAAGATGGCTTGTAGTTAGTGTATGATAAATCAAATGACCTTTAATAGATTTGAAGATTCTCGGATACTTAAGTAAGTATCTTGTTAAAGAGAAAAAATACAATGATATTTTAGAAAGATGGACTCTGAAAATATATATGCTAACAATATTGAGAATAAAAAGATTGTAAACTTGAAGTTTGAACATAGGGTATTTACAGCTTATAAATCTTATTTTTTTATAAAAAAAATAAGTTAAAGAATCATTTTATCCTTATAATATTTTGAATTATATTTGACTAAAAAATAATACATATTATATTATTATAAAATATTAAGAGATTCGTACTAAAATCCCAAAAAACACCTAAAAATCTACATGGAGTTCTAAAAAAACCTTTTAAAAAAATATAAAACTCAAGAAAATTGAACTTAGAGGCGCATGCCAAAGTTCAAGGGATGCTAGGGTACATGATCAGCCAGATGTTAGGCATGCCCCTGAAAAATAATACCTGAACCCAATAATAGGTGCTCTCCGTACCCTAATTAATTTTTAAAAAAAATTAATTGGGTTTAAGAACAATGACTGACCCAATTAATTGAGGTAATAATCTGGGCTTGTTTTATTTGATAGGATTTTTTAAACCTGATAAATTTGGATTTATCGTTTTAGTATTTAGATCTCCGAAGAAAAAAAAAAACCCGGTTAGTTGGCTAACAATTAAAAAGAGCATGTAGGCGCTAGCCTAACTAAAATTGGCCATCAATTGCTTTAAAGTCATCCCATCTTCACACCTGCTTCAAAGTACAGTTTTTCTCTATAAAATAAAGGAAATTGTAAATTGAATTTAAGACACCCACCCAATCGGAGATGTCGTGGGGTTTGGTCGTCCAATCATGGCTTTAATATTGTGACGTACCAATCACACGTGCCATTTAGTCAGCAGAAGGTCAAACTACAATTTGGACCACATGCATTCTTGGCATGAAATTAGAAACAACAATCCATGCATTTATGCTTTTGCCTGAATAGCCGGTGGGAGTAGCTGAGATTAATTGAAGAATCGGTTGAAAGTTGAAACCTCCCGATCGAGGAATGCCGATCTGCTAGATTAGGTTAAAACAGTTGAGCAACCCAGATGACTTTGCTGATAATTTCGTGTGTTCAATCGAAAAATCAAGTTGAATTCATCAAATTTATAGCCTGGATTATAAACTTTACAGATAATTCAAATCTTTTAGATGTACTAATTTCTTGGGAAGCGCTACGTTACAAATCAAATAAAAAAATAATCCATTGTAAAAAAATATTTAGGTGAAGAAGGAATTACTTTTTATTATTATTAAATTTAACTTAACGTGTTAATTTTGAATTCTTTCATTTTGACTTTTTTTTTTAGCTTATATTTAAAATTAAATTGATTAGGAGTTTCTTCAATGTGACCCGGTTGATTTGCCGACTCCAAAAACAACTTTGATATCCAGTAAAAAAATATAGTTGGACTATAAAATAAATTCAAGATGACATCTTGTTTTTAAATATTGAAACCACGATATATTAGTTCAACCTATATTTCATGGCTTAACCTTCTAAAACCACAACTTGGATCATGGACTCCATGGGTTTAACAATTTTTTTTATAAAACAAACATTACATTTAATTGATGATATGATAACAAACCAAAAATGGATTTTTCTCTTAATGGATATTTATTTAAGATTACAGTAATCTCGTAGAAAACAAACAAAAAAATGAATTTTTCTCTTTAAAAAAAACTATTTAACATTGTTATTAAACTCTACTTAGTAAGTCAACCTTAAAACCTCTAAACTTGGCTCCTTACCTAACTTGGATTTAAAATTAATATATATGAGAGTTGCTCCTACTTGACCCGATTGACTTGACGGGTTAAAAGACAAATCAAATGATTGTTAAAAAATGGTTTAATTTTAAATTTTAAAATGATATTTTTTTTAATATTAAGACACGAGCTTCATTGTTTTATCTCTAAACTTGTAATTCGAATTATGAACTTCATTAAATTTAAGAACTTTATATTTTAAATTATTTTTTATTTAATAATATAATAAAAAAATAAAAAATAAATCAAAATAAATTATAACAACCTATTCTAAATCAATAAAATGATTTTTTAGATGTACAGAAGGAATTTTGAAGTGGACAAACTAGCACGGGAATGTAACCTCACATTCTTATTTCTATTTCAAAATGTTTTCCAAGCATAATTTTATATTTTTAATGGATTTCTGTAATCGTCAATAAAATTCAACTATTATAAAAAAAATGTTGAAGGTGAAATTAAAATAAAAAAAAAGACAAAAAAAATTCTATCAAAAGAAGATAGAATTTCAAAAAAGAAAAAGAAAAAGAAAAAGAAAAGGAAAAGGGCCACCTCCTTTAATATTTACATGAAGTGAAGGAGGCGGAAAACCACAACTTTCTTAGTTCAACCACAATTAATAATTAGGTAATAGGGAGTAGATTCACTCCTACCTGGACTGCTGCTCTTGACAATGACCGTTGCGTTTAATAATCCATCGCCCAATAATGAGTGCATTCCTCCTACCTATTGCCCAGTAATACTGGACAAGTTCTCTGTTCTGCTCATGATTGCCAGTGGAAGTAACTGGTATTTTAGAAAACCTTACCAAAAACTCAAACGTATAAAAATCGACAAATTAATCTAATATAACATGAGGTTTTCCTCAAATATATATATATATATATATATATATATATATATATATATATGCAAATACAAGTATTGTTTCCTTTAACATCGATTTTGTTTTGTTTTCCAAGAGGAAATGTGTTTTCTTTAATAACGAACGACGACTAATCAGCACTGTCACCATTCACTGTTGTTCTCCCGATGTGGACTGTATAATATATATGCATGGTCACCAAAATTCCACCTAAGGTCTCTGTTCTTCTTGTAGCCCAAGCATTTTTGCTAATTCCTTGACGCTAATGTTTAAGTTTAACATGGGACCCAAGTGTCGTCACATTTTATAAAATGAAACTAGGAAAAAATATAGATTAAACTATGTATTGGATGACACTTTTTATTAAATATCAAGACAATGACATATTATATCCTTCTGGGTTAATAAGTCAAATCTACGATGCGGGTTATGAAATTATGATAACTTTATAAAACATAAATTAAAATAAATCATAAAAGTTAATTCTTAATCAACCTTATGTCAAGGGAAAATATTGAAAATATTAAATTAAAAAAAAAGAACAAAAAAAACTGCATGAGTCAACCTGGGTTAACATGCAAATCTGTATCTCAGGTTATGAGATTGGGATAACCTCATAGAAAGCAAATTGAAAAAATTTATGGAACTCCATTTCCAATCAACCCAATTTTAAAGGATGAAACCTAAAAAAATAATAAAAAAAACCCAAGTAAACCTAAATTAACTTGTTAAACTTGTCACATGAGTTATGAGATCGGGATGACTTAATAAGAAGCAAATAAAAAAATTTACAAATCTTTAATTCCAACATATTTAATATTAAAAGTTGAAATCAAGAAAGAAAAAACTAAATCCAAAAGACTAATATAACTTAACAAAAAGCAAATTGAAAAAAAATATTACGAAACTCAATTTTAAAACAGCCTGGTATTGAAAGATGAAATTGAAAGAAAAAAAGTAAAAAAATCAAGTTGTTAAAGGGTAAAATTGAAAAAAAATCAATTAAAAATGACAAAAAATAAATGAACCAAGTAATCCTAAATCAACCTATCAAACCGTCACCTGGGCCAGTCTGATTGAGATAACCCCATGAAAAGTAAATTAAAAAAAATATTCAATTAAAAAAGACCCAGAAAAATTAATAGAGTCAACCTGCTAAACCCACAACTTGGGTCATAAAATTGAGATAACCTTATAGAAAGCAAATAAAAAATATTTTTGAAGCCTAATTTCCAATCAATCCAATGTTGAAGGATGAAATCAAAAAAATAATCAATTAGCAAAAGCAGTAAAAAAAATGACTCAAGTGCACTTGGGTTAACCTATTAAATCCACGACATGAGTTATAAGATCATGATAGATTCATAAAAAAACAAATAAAAAAAATTATGAAGCTCCACTTCCAACAAATCTAATATTGAAGGTTGAAATCGAGAAAAAAAATTAATTCCATGAAACTAGCATATAACCCAACAAAAAAGAAGTAAAAAAAATTACAAAGCATAATTTTCAAAACAACCTAATATTGTAGGATGAAATTGAATAAAAACTAACTAAATAAAAAAGAAGAAGAAGATTAGGTTGATGAAGGGTTAAATTAAGAAAAAAACTAAGCAAAAAAAGAGATTGTTCTAATTAATTGTTTTTTTAGTGTGACTAAATGAGTTAGCCATATATTTTAATATTTTGTTAATAAAACCGGTATATAACCCAACAGAAAATAAATTAAAAAATATGAAATACATTTTCCAAAAAAATTTAATATTAAAGGATAAAATTCATTTTAAAAAAGACTAAATAAAAAGAAGAAGAAGATTAGGTTGTTTGAAAGGTTAAATTGAAACAAAAAAAAATATAAAAAACTATTCTAATAAATAGTATTTTGTAAGTATGACTACAATGATTTAGTCATGTCTTTTACATAGCGTTTAGTTACTGTCTTGAGACAGAAGTGATAGAGACAGAGGAGACACGACATAAGACAGAATTGTGTTTGGTAGTAATGTACAAGATAAAATGACTGACTTTTTATCTTGTTTGATTTTTGGTGAATAAGATAAAATAAAATATGAAAAAATATACTTTACCCTTAATATGTATTATTGCTAGAGTTACATATTTAAAAGAATAATCAGATTGCTTTTTTTTTTTTACTTTAGTTTATACCGAGTGTTGAAATTAATAATATTATAAAAACCCTAGTTATAAATTCAGAAATGACTTGACAGGTTGATCCGAGGCCTGAATTGGTTCAAGTTTAAGAAAAATAAAGAAATGATTAACTCGACATGACTCGATCAAAAACCCAGGTCAACCCGGGATAAAATATGGGTAAAAAACCCGTTGAGTTTATTTATTTTTTTTTGTTAAAACAAGGTTGTTGTGATTATTTAAAAAAAAAACTGGTTGGCCGGGTTGACCCTCTCAAACTATGACCAAAACCTTACCTTCAGCCGACTCTTGGATCGAATTTTAAAACTATGATAATAACTATTTTTATCCGTTCATTGACTCAGTCAACCAATGTTGACTCTTTTGACCTATGACCTGGGCCTTGGTCCAGTTGAGCTCTTGAGTGGGGTTTTAAAACTATGATAATAATAAATTTTATCTTTACATTGACCCGAGTCTACCCGGGTTGACCCTTCTAATCCGTGCTCTAGACCTTGCCCCGAGTTGACTTCAGAATCAAGCTTTTAAACTATGATAATAACAATTTCTTTTTATGTTGACCCTCCTAACACATACCCAGACCTTACATCGGGTCGACCCTTGATCAGTTTTAAAACTATTATAATAACTATTTTTGTTTTTAAGTTGACCTTAGTCAACAATCAACTTCATTTGTGACTAGTGTCTTGCCTTAAGTTAATATCCGAATCGGATTTTAAAACTAAGATAATAATTACTTTTATTCTTACGCTAAATCAAGTTAACTCGAGCCTCGACCAGTGACCTTGTCTTTGCCATGGATTGACTTCCGGATTTAGTTTTAAAACTATAATAATAATCATTTTTTTATTACATATCTTAGTTGAACAATTTTAGAATTGAAAGTTTTTTACAGTGATATTTTATGACTAAAAAATAATAAATATTGTTGATTGAAGATTTCTCCTCTCCATACCTCATAATATTTTTTAAGAAAATGAATTCACTCTAAAATTATTTTTTGTTTATTTTTCTTTAACCAATTATATTTTTATTTTTATTGTCTTTACTATTTTATACTAGGACAGTAAGCACCTGCTGTCTTGGTGTTTTGTTAATTAAAGTTAATTAATGTGTCTTGGAGGCAGTTGTTCGGTTGATTTTACCAAGTTGCAAACATCACCACTGGCCTCTGACCACAAGCTTCATTTCCGCGCACCACTCCTTGAATTGCTGGACGTCATTTTGCGTGCTAATAAAAATTTACGCGTCGTTGTTATTGAGCATGATTACGTCCTTGTCGAGTCATCATAGGATTAAAGTTAATTAATGTGTCTTGATGTTTTTAATTATTTTTTATGTTTGGTAAGATAATGAAAAATAATTTGAAAAACACTTTCTAGTATTTGATAATATCATAGAAAATAAGTTGGAAAATGACTTATTAATATATTATTTTTTTTAAGTTTATTAAAATAATGAGGAACAAATCTTATAAATTAAAAAGTTGAATGAGAATGAAATTGAAAAAAATATAATTTCATAAATTATCTCAAATAAAATAAATAATAATCAAAATAATAGAGATTAAATTTAAAAAATAAAAAAATTAAAAGATGAAGAAATTAAAATAATAATAATTAACATTTCATAAATTATTTCAAATAAAATAAGTAGCAATCAAAAGAATGATGACCAAATTTGATAGATAAAAAATTTCAATTAAAAAATGATAAAGGAAAAGCAAATAACAATTATAAAAATAAGGACCAAAATTAATATAAAAATTAAATTCTAAGGAATGAAATTGAAAAACAAATATTCAAAACAAAATATATATAGCAATCAAAAGTTTGAGGATCAAATTTGATATAATCAACAAATAATATGATATTTCTAAATTTTTCACAACTTCCGGAAAGTGTTTTCCACCCAAAATAAAATGAAAACACTTTTATGAAAATTAAGCCAAATTTTTCTTTGACCAGAAAGTCTTTTTCGTTGACCAACTTTTCTAATGACAAACAAATACAGAAAAAATTTAGAAATTGATTTTCCTGAAACAAACACAACCTTAGTAATAGGAAGCGACAGGTAGAGGGTCAAATTAATTTTTTTAACATGAAAAATATTTGTTAATGTTTTTTTTTAGTTAAAAAAATTTAAACAGTATAGATATTGATTCAATATAACTCGATTAACTTGATGAGTTTAAAGACAACTTAAATTATTATTAAAAAGTTTGAAATTAACTTTTTAAATTTATAATTTGAATTATAAGATTGAGATAAAAAAATTCATTGAAAAATAAAATTAAAAAATAAAATTAAATCTAAAAAGACAAAAATAAAATACTGATTTCCCCTTCTCTATCAGCTTATGATAATTATAACCGGTGTTGACAATTGGATTTCAATGAAATTTTCCTAAATAGTAAACTTAAACTTTTAAATTTTGCAGTAGGATTATATTAGTCGATAAAAAGTAACTTTTTTGGCCTGCCATACTTCACAATCTTCATATGTTGCTAACAAATCCGGTAATATTGGATTAATATTTCTAAGATAACATTTAATTAATATTTTAAAATAAATAAAACAAAGATAAAGATATATAAATATATTTAGTTGAAGAAACAAAGATAAAAATATAAAATAAATATGTATTTAAAATAATTTTAAAATAAATATTTATATTTTCAAAAACTTATTTTTTCCCTATTATCCCTATTATCTTTATTTTTTCTATTTTGAAAACTTAGTATCTACTTGTAATTTCACTAAAAAAGAAAAAATAATTTCTGGTCGCAACTTATCCAAGCGTGATACCCGACAAGAGGAGAGGCGCAATTAAAAACCGCATTAATTTGTCTCTCTCTCCCTCTCTCTTTTTTTTTTGTTTTTTTTCCGAAGACGGAAAAACCAATACGGAGAGGGAGATGGGGAGGGAGAAAGAAATAACGAGAGAGTGTTGTGTTTCCTTTACAAGATTTACTTGAAATGAGAAATCATCGCCTTTAAAGCTCTTCCTCCCGGCGCTTAGTGAATGATCCTGACACTCTTATATCATCTAATCCCCATTTCACACACCCAAAAAAATCAAAAAATCCTACGACCTCCTCTCTTCTCTTTCTGCACTCTCAAATCTCTCCATTTTCTTTTTTAAAAAATAAAATTAGTGGAGGTGTTTGGCTATGGCGATTGTATCACTTGTTATTTTGCCGTTAGGCGTTTTCTTTTTTTGTTCAGGTTTAATTGTTAATCTCATTCAGGTATATTAACTTGCAAGTTTCTTTGTCTTGAGATTTCATTTCTGTTTTCCGTTTCGAAGTTTCGAGTTCCGTTTCGAATCTCTTACCTTTGTATTTCTTGATTGTTTTAGAGGATTCCGAACATAGGTGACAACGATGCTTTTGTTTATGTTTCAGGCAATTTGCTTTGTTTTTATTCGGCCTTTATCAAAGAGCACGTACAGAAAAATCAATAGGCAATTAGCGGAATTGTTATGGCTCGAACTCGTTTGGATCTTCGATTGGTGGGCTGGAGTCCAGGTTTTTAATCCCACCCCCACAAAATCTCACTCGTCTATTTCTTCTTCTTCTTCTTCTTTTTAACCATTTACGAGCATTTGATTCTAAGCATGTTGCTGTTATATCAATTGAATTAAATTGCAAGGTTTTTAAATTAGAATTAGAATTCAATAACTATGTATGTGTATTGGACGTTGTAGTAAGAATGGTTGCTTAAGTAAATCCTTGGCGATTGCAGTATTTGACATGTCATTTCGACCATGTTCAGCACATTTCTGAACTTGTTTGTGAGGTTTTTGTTACTGAAATTGCCTTTTCAATAGTGCATGAACATAGAAATGGGATTGATAGATTGCTTGTAGAGTCTCGCTTGTCATATTTGGATTTATGTTTAGATTTTATTCACTATCAAGTTAATTTTGGTTATCTGCATCCTTGTATCTTCAGATCAAAGTGTTTACAGATCCAGAAACTTTCCGTTTGATGGGTAAGTTTAAGCTTGTTCTGTTTGTGAGATGCTGAGTGCCTATTGTTCTTCATATGTTTTAGAGGACAGGTATTTGTCTGCTTCAGAGATCTTCTTAGTTGCTCATTTGTTTGCTCGTACTGTTAATTTTTTCAGGTAAAGAACATGCACTTCTTATATGCAACCACAAAAGCGACATTGATTGGCTTGTCGGATGGGTTTTGGCTCAGGTGTGTTGTTTAAGAGTGACAACTTTTTTTATGTGTGAGAGACATACAAACTATTGCACTATTTGTATCGCCTGGGTAAACAAGTGCATAAGACCTATACACATGTCCCACACCGGTGTGTTTTTACTGTTCATGCAATACATTACTCGTGAAGGGATATTGCAATCTACAATGCGGAGAACTTCATTTTTCTGGTGTCTGTGTTTATTTTTCAAATTCTCTACTGCTAGCTGATTCTTGAGGCTACATGTGACAGCGATCTGGGTGCCTGGGAAGTGCGTTAGCTGTCATGAAAAAATCATCAAAATTTCTTCCGGTATGTTTATTCTTGCATTTGGATATTGGATTTGAATTTAATGCTGAAAAAATTAAGTTCAGTTCTCATGTGGGATCCTAAACTTTGGATTGGCATTTTCACTTGCAAAAAGGTGGACATGTATTAATAAACTGTGGATATGGTAGAGCGTACGCTTTTTGGAACTTTGAAGTTATTTAAATACAATATTTCATTCACTTTTCCCTGTCTTAAAGGAAGCTACATGTTATGGTTATATATAATCAGTTACATAAGGAGAAGTCTTGTTGTCATCAGACTCATCACAGAAGAAAATGTGCCATCTGATGATCTGATCTTCGATTCCTTGCATGGCATGATCAAGAAAATAAAATGTTGTGATTTAGCATGTATGTTCATGCTTGATCCTATGGATTCAGTGTTGAAGTGGCTTTGGCATGTAACATATTTGCACCTTAGGGTTCTGCTTCAGTCTTCTCTCTCATGCCAATGCTCATTCACTAAATATATTTGCACTTGCCATGTGACATAATTTATATGCTTATAAATAGAGGATAATCGCTGTGCTCATCCTTTCAGGTTATAGGTTGGTCAATGTGGTTTTCTGAATACCTTTTTCTTGAAAGAAACTGGGCCAAGGATGAAAACACATTAAAGGTATGCATAAATATGTTCTAGCACACATGTACAATAAAAAGTAAAGACACTTGACATTTTACCACATATATTTCTAGAAACTTGCTCATCTTTTTGACCATCTCTGCGGGTGTGTATGCCCTTGTGGATACCATTTTGAATTTTCTGCAACTCTTATCTGCAGTCAGGTCTGCAACGGCTAAAGGACTTTCCTCGTCCATTTTGGCTGGCTCTTTTTGTGGAAGGAACCCGCTTTACTCAGGCAAAGCTTTTAGCAGCTCAGGAATATGCAGCTTCTCAAGGACTGCCTATCCCCAGAAATGTTTTAATTCCTCGTACGAAGGTCAAATTTTCATTGCACGAAAGGCGGGCTTCTGTTGACCCCAACCCGAACAAATTAATTAATTAGTTCATAAGCAAATAAAAAACTGAAAAGAGCTCGCACTGTGCAATGAAACACCTCATGCTTTGCCTTTATTACATTCAAAATAGTTATTGGTTAAGTGGATAAAGTAGAGTAGTGGTTCACTTTGCATGGATTGCTTTCAGGGATCAATTAGGCACCAATGACCTCATGCAGCTTTCGGAATGTAATGAATATCTGTGTTGTTTTTCAGGGATTTGTTTCAGCGGTGAGTAATATGCGTTCATTTGCACCAGCCATATATGATATAACATTGGCTATACCAAAAAGTTCTCCTCCACCTACGATACTCAACCTCTTTAAGGGGAAATCTTCTGTGGTAAGCTTCTAGAATAACATAAGGTTTATTATACAGCTGCATGAAGCAGTTTACTTTTTTGTTAAAGGCTTGCAGTTGTTTTTGTTGCAATTATTCTTAAGCTTTCAAATTATATAATCTTTAGATGCATCCAACATCTTTCATTTGCATTTTATGATCATTTGTCCTGGCATGTCATTCCAAAAATATTTCAATAATGATGAAAGCATCTTATTACTTTGGACTTTTGAATGCTTAAGATATTGAAGTGTCAGACCACATTCAGATATATTTGAATTCATATAATGGAAACAATTCAACTTTGCTCTCTTTCAGGTGCACGTACACATAAAGCGGCATTTGATGAAGGAATTGCCTGAAACAGATGATAGTGTTGCACAGTGGTGTAAAGATATTTTTGTGGCCAAGGTGGGTATAACTATTTCACATGTTTTGTTCAGTGCTGCTCCTTTCTGTTATTGCAATTATATCCATTCTGTTATTGCAATTATATCCATATGAAACATTAAAATGTAAGGAAAATGATAGTAGACTTTACAAAGCTATTTGTTCTTGAGGCCGGTGTTCAACTCATTTATATGGTGGCTTCTATTTGCATTATTGTTGCTTGTCGCCCCTCATTGCCTCCATTTGTAATACCAGGATGCATTACTGGACAAGCATAAGGCTGACGACACCTTCAGTGCCCAAGAATTGCAAGATCATGGTCGATCAAAGAAGTCTCTTGTGGTGAGATATTTTTTTGTTAGAAATCAAATGTATCCTTTTTTTTCTTCTTCTGGCATCAAGTGGTGGTGGTTCTTTCATGGAGTATTATTTGACTGACTGTCTTGATCAGGTTGTTACCTCTTGGGCGTGCCTCCTTATTTTTGGGGCGCTGAAATTCCTTCAATGGTCTTCCCTTTTGTCCTCACGGAGGGGTATGGCATTTACAGTGTCGGGTTTGGCTGTCGTCACTGTCCTAATGCACATCTTGATTCGGTTTTCTCAGTCAGAGCGTTCAACACCTGCCAAGGTTGCTCCAGCTAAGACCAAGAATGAAGGAAATCCTTCAGAGACAGGAGATGACAAACAACACTGAGTCGAGTGTTTGTCAATTCTCACATGCATTGGCAACCCATTGGCAGTCAGTTTTGTGATAATACGTGTGGTATGGGTGTCTCCCCTGCCTTTTCACCTTGTGAGTTTTCATATTAAACTAGTCATAGTAATGTCTTTCATAACAGCACAGTTTGTATGCATATCAATTCATTATTTGCTAGTCAAATAGGTTATTTTGTGTAGATTGGGTCCAAACTGATCATGGCCTGTATGTATCACCGCTTAAATTAGGCTAGTCGTTTACCCATTTACAGGTTTTCCCTTGCCCGCCTTCTGATAAAATTCTCAGATAGTCCGGAACTCAAACTCAGCACATTTTTTAGTGCCATTTGGCTTCTGCAATGCAGTTGTGTCATGTTTTTGTTAAAATTTGATTTTGATTTTTTTTGAGATTGTTTTGATGTATTATTTTGATATATTTCTAAGCAAAAACATGTTAAAACAAACACTATATAATTAATTCAGTCCGTGAACTTCAGTGACTGAAGGATTCTATTTTAAATTTCAAAAAATATATTGGCTTTTGAGCATGGAATGCAGTGAAACCCTGTAGTTCTGTGCTGTAAAATAATCGTTGAATGTTTAACGCCTTGTCTTCTTGCGTGATTCAGCTCGGCCTGTTTGTGTTTGGTAGGGAGGTTGCTTCTGCTTTTAGTGTCTGTTCCAGGTTGATTAATTTTATTTAATTTTATTTATGTTTTTGGATTATTTTAATATGCTGTGTCAAAAATAATTTTTTTAAAATTAAAAAAATATTATTTTAATATATTTTCAAGTAAAATATTTTAAAAAATAACCACTATTACATTTTCAAATATTTCTTTAATAGTCAACCATAATTTTATATTGTTTGGTTACAAAACTAGTTCATTTGCTAGTGCTCTGTCATAGGTTAAATTATATTTGTTTTAAAAAAAAATAGTCGTCAAGCATCGAGTAAGAAAAATTTTTAAATTTCTTGGATTTATGCTTGGCATGGGATTTTAATAAAATATATAAAAGCAAACTGAATGTGAATTGGTTTATTTAATAGGTTTAAAGAAAATATAGATGACTGTATTTTATATATTTTATTTTAAAAAATTAATGTTGAATGATAAAATATAAAAAATCAATAAGGTAAAAAATAAAAAAGAATGTCGAGCCATATAAACTTTTCAAACTAATAATCCAAGATATTATATTTAAAATACCATATATGAAAAAGTGATGAAACTCAATTCCTAGCAAATCTAACATTGAATGATGAATTATGATTATTATTATCATAACTATTACTCTTCTCGTTGTTGTTGTTGTTCTTATTATTATTGTTGTTACTATTATCCCTATCATTATAACTATTCTCATCACACTGTTATCAATAGGTAATATCATTGTCATTATTATTAGCAATATTATTGTAATTAATCACTATCATTATTATTGTTACCATTATTATTGTTGTTATTATTATTATTAATAATACTATTTTTATAATTATTATCACCACCGCTACAACTAATATTACCATTGTTTTTATTTTTATTATTACTATTGCTATAAGTTTATCACTATCATTATCACAATCAATATTACTATTATTACTATTACCATCATCATCATCACCATTACTATCACCACCACAATTATTGATATCATAACAACTACGAGCGTGTTTGGTAGTGTGGTTGCGGTTGCTTTTCAAATAGCTTTTCGTGCCGAAATACATGCCAATGGTGTTTTTTTATTTTTTAAAAATCATTTTTGACATCAGCACATCAAAACGATCCAAAAAGTACAAACCGCACTCAATTTTAGCAAAAAAAAAAAATTCAAAATTTGACGAAACGCAGTTGCAAACGCAATGCCAAACACACACCATCATAATAAACTATTATTAGCACCACTACTACTACTACTACTACTATGATTCATATCATTCATGTTACTATTATTATGATTATTATCATCATCATCATCATCACCACTATTATTGCTATTATAAATATTATTATCACAATTATCATCATCATCACCACTATTACTATCATAATAAACTATTATTATTATTATTATTATTATTATTATTATTAAAATATAAAAAAATCATAAATTTGCTTTGGATGATAAAATTAAAACCTATAAAAAACTTTGATAAAAAGACAAGGAAACAAATAAAAAATCAAAAGAAAAGGACCAGATTGAAATAGATATTATTATTATTATATATTGAAAAAAATCATAAATTTGATTTGAAGGATAAAATTAAAAAATATTATTATTATTATTATTGAAATAAAAAAAATCATAAACTTGATTTAAATGATAAAATTAAAAACCATAAAAACTTTTTCAACTAAAAAGACATGATAAAAGCATAATTTTAACCGCCAGGAGATGTCGTACACCCCGCCTAAAATGCATAGCACCTTTCATATGCCAACAACTATTTCAACTAAAATAATAATAATAATTAAATGATAAATTACGATACCACCCTTGACAAACTTAGAAATTACATAAAACAATTTAAAAAGACAATGATACCCTTATATCAATGCCTTACTGTTTTTAGCTCCAAGGTTAAATTTTATAATTTTACTATATAGTAGAATGTGAAATACTTGAAAAGACCCTTTACCATAATTAAATGGTTTTTTGCTTTTAAGGGTAGCAAAGTCATTTTATTGCATAAACATTATAAAAAAAAATAAAACCCATGAACAATTATCAAATGACAATTTGATTGAGTGAAAATACCATTTTACCCCTAAAAACACAACATTCTAAGAGTTTTTCCGATGGTTAAATCATTATTTTACTAGTTTAATCTATATCTAATGAAAACCTCATATATTTCAGCTTCTCTTTTAACGAAACCCAAGTTTTATTACTGGTCCCACCAATAAATGAGATCTGCCCTAAGTTTTTGGAAAGCAATTTATGAATTTTTTTTTGTTCATCCTCACTTGCTTTTTATACGTCCCAAGTTTATTTTTAAGATCTACACCTTTTCTTTTTCGAAGATCAACATCCATCAACGCCTAGGTTTTTGAAGTGATAAGGTCATAAACACTGTTTGTGATTGCCTCCTTGTTTTTGTTTTGACTAAAATCACTCCTCTTTTTTTTTTTTT